>Ga0316202_10000855_pt1 | contig 27686 bp, 20 predicted proteins | sample 3monrhotite_MG_FD_204934 | JGI IMG/M metagenome (GOLD analysis project Ga0316202, IMG submission 204934) | Microbial mat bacterial communities from mineral coupon in-situ incubated in ocean water Damariscotta River, Maine, United States -... | ecosystem: Environmental > Aquatic > Marine >... | reverse complement strand
GTTTGGCACCTCGATGTCGGCTCATCACATCCTGGGGCTGAAGTCGGTCCCAAGGGTATGGCTGTTCGCCATTTAAAGTGGTACGCGAGCTGGGTTTAGAACGTCGTGAGACAGTTCGGTCCCTATCTGCCGTGGGCGTTTGAGATTTGAGGGAAGCTGCTCCTAGTACGAGAGGACCGGAGTGGACGAACCTCTGGTGTTCCGGTTGTCACGCCAGTGGCATTGCCGGGTAGCTACGTTCGGACAGGATAACCGCTGAAAGCATCTAAGCGGGAAGCCCCTCCCAAGATTAGATCTCACTGGAGCCTTGAGCTCCCTGAAGGTCCGTCGAAGACTACGACGTTGATAGGCTGGGTGTGGAAGCGCAGTAATGCGTGAAGCTAACCAGTACTAATTGACCGTGAGGCTTGACCATATAACACCCAAGTGGTTTGTACTTGAGTGCTTATAGTTAAGTTGACGGATATAACATTACCAACCTTAGCTATTAATATTCAACTTCCCTAATTCGTGGGCAAGCATTTGCTTGACCTGCAAACAGTTTTCCTGGCGGCCATAGCGAAGTGGCACCACCCGATCCCATCTCGAACTCGGAAGTGAAACGCTTTAGCGCCGATGGTAGTGTGGGGTTTCCCCATGTGAGAGTAGGTCACCGCCAGGTTTTATTTCAAAACCCCATACTCGTTTGAGTATGGGGTTTTCTTTTTGTCGATAATAAATAACATACAGTGCTTTTGTTTTGCTGCTGCTATCCTCGCCCATCGATAATATTATTTACATTTTTTGTTTTGAGTGCCTGATTTTCATTGTTATACATATATTATTGCGTGCTGGATATATGGGTAAGGCTCTTTCCTGATCACAAAATAAGGTAGAATTTTGGGGTGAGCTTGTTCACTTCGCTGTATATGCATTGGCAAATTCTGTTTTGGCATTATGCTGATGGCAGAGGTGGGTGCTGCCGGGTGTTAATGCAACTGAAACGTTGAGCTATATTTCATATGCAAGAAACAACAATTGACTTGATCGAATTTTCTTCACTGGTGCCTATCAAGGCATTGAGTGTGGTGCATTGTCGTGAGTTACTGGATCAGTCTGAAGTGAGTGTGGTAGCCAAAAATGGGATGATTTTTGAGCAAGGGGCTGAAGTAAAAAGTATCTTGTACGTCATGGCCGGTGAAGTGGAGTTGCGCATTGATGGTAAAGTGGAAAAACGTATCAAGAGCGGCACTCGTTTAGCCAAGTTGCCGCTGGAGCAAGGCGCGCATTACCAATACACGGCACGTGCATTAACAGATGTGACATGTGTCCGTGTGGATCCCGCTGCGCTGGACGTTATGCTTTCCTGGGGGCAGCCTGGCGGCTATGAAGTGCAGGAATTGGATAGCGCCCACGATGGCAGTGACGATGATTGGATGGCTAAGCTGTTGCAGGCAAAGGTTTTTCATCGCATTCCACCGGCAAATATCCAGTCTGTTTTTATGAGCATGGTAACGCACCACTTTGCTGCGGGTGAACCGGTTATTCAGCAGGGGGAAGAAGGCGGACACTTTTATATTATCCGCGAAGGTAAATGTCAGGTGATTCGCAAGACGCGCAAAAACCCTGAAGGTATGGCCTTGGCGACTTTACAGGCGGGCGACAGTTTCGGTGAGGAGGCGTTGATCTCCGGTGGCAAGCGGAATGCTTCTATTGTTATGCAGACCGATGGTGTATTGATGAGCCTCTCTAGGATAGATTTTCTGGAGTTGCTCAATGAGCCTTTACTGAAATGGATCAGCTATGCCGAGGGGCGTGAATTGGCCGCTGATGGTGCGAGCTGGATTGATGTTCGTCTGCCCGCCGAATATCAAGTGAGACACGTCCAACACAGCATGAATATTCCTTTGCCGTTGCTGCGAACCAAGTTGGAAAAATTAGACCCTGAGGTGCGTTGCCTGCTTTATTGTGACTCGGGCCGTCGTGCCGCTATTGCTGCTTATCTGCTGGTACAACGCGGTTTTGATTGTTTCGTACTGCAAGATTCGTTGGACAACCTGCCTGCATCGGAAATGGCGTAACTATTGCGTGTTTGCTATTTTCCATGCGCGCCGTTTTTGTCAATGACACTTTGTAAATGACTCTCGCTCAAACGATTTTGAGACTACTGGCTGATGGTGAATTTCAGTCTGGTCCTGCATTGGGACAGGCTACTGGCCGTAGCCGAACGGCAGTGTGGAAGGCAGTGCAGTCATTGCAAAATACCGGCCTGGAAATTTATTGTGTACGTGGTAAAGGCTATCGTCTGGCGCAGCCGGTTGAACTGTTGAATCGTGATTGCATACTTGCGGCGTTGGATAGCGGTACACGGCAGGCTGTGCAACAATTTGATGTGTATCATGAAGTCGATTCCACGAATGCCTGTTTGCTGGAAATAGCCGGACAGGGAAACACCTCAGGCCACATCTGTATTGCCGAATGTCAGCGTGCGGGCCGTGGCCGCCGTGGCCGTCAATGGGTGTCTCCCCTCGGCGGCAATCTTTATCTTTCATTGTTGTGGCGTTTTCACGCTGGTGCAACATCTTTGGGTGGTTTAAGTCTAGCCATTGCTGTGGCGGTGATGCGTACTTTGTGTGATATCGGGTTAACGTCGGCACAACTGAAATGGCCTAACGATATTTTGCTGAACGGCCATAAACTGGCGGGTATTTTATTGGAGTTGGCGGGCGAATCTGCTGGGCCTTGTGCTGTAGTGATGGGGGTAGGCTTGAATATCCGTAGTTCTGCGGCAGAAATGTCGATGGTGAGTCAGCCTTGGACTGATCTTGAGTCAGCCCTGGAAAAAACGATATCACGCAACGCGTTGGTGTCATCTTTGTTGTGTCATTTGTTGCGTGCCATAACGGATTTTGAGCGGCAGGGTTTGGCACCCTTCATGACTGAGTGGACGCAGTGGGATGCTCTGGCAGGCAATGAGATTACCCTGGATTTACCGAGGGGCCCAGTGCGAGGCATAGCGCGTGGCGTGGATGAAAGCGGGGCATTGCTACTGGTGCGCAATGGTAAATTAGAACGTCATCACAGCGGAGAAGCATCGGTGAGGAGGGCGGCAAAAATAGAGAGCCCGGTTGCGTACGGTGTTGAACAATGAGTGTGTTATTACTGGATGCTGGGAATACCCGCCTGAAATGGGCGCTTTGTGAGAGGGGGCAGTTTTTACAATACGGAGCATTTACTTATGAGTGGTCAGCACTGTCCGCGCAGTTTCAGGCGCAGTGGGAGACACTGATAAACAAAGATGTGATCAATAAGCTAGTGCTTTGCAATGTGGTGGGTGACCGACTTGAATCACCTTTACGCCGATGGTGGGGCAGTTGTTTACCGGAAAATACTGCACAAAAAACAGACTCTCTGACAATAGAAACTGTGCGGGCGCAGGCGCAAGCCTTTGGTGTACAGTGTGCCTACGAGCAGCCTGCGCAATTGGGTACCGACCGTTGGGCTGGGCTGGTGGCAGCCCAACATCATATTGCGGGCGCCTGTTGTGTGATTGCTTGTGGTACCGCACTGACTATCGATGTGCTGAGCGCAGAGGGCGTGCATGTAGGCGGCCTCATTGCCCCGGGTATGGCAATAATGCGTCAAAGTCTGCTGGCGAACACGGCACAAATTGAGGTTGCTGGTGAGACAACATGCACATCTATATTTTGTGCGCAGGATACAGTCAGTGCTGTGCAGACAGGTATAATGGCAGCGACTACCGGTGCAGTGCAGCAGGTATTACAACAGTGTCGCGAGCATGGGCAGCTGACCCCTGTTTGCGTGGTAACAGGGGGTGATGCGCAATCACTGTTACCGAGCCTACCCAAGGGCAGCTTACACAAGCCAGAATGGGTGTTAAAAGGCCTGGCAATTATTGCCGGGTGCAATGAATAGGCGATCAACAACAATAGAGCCTGTCGCGTGGGCTGGTGGAATGTGTTGTAAATGATAAAAGTTATTTTTCTGTTTTTTTTGCTGCTTAATGCTGCTTATTTTTATATGCAGTTTGATGGTACCGGCGAACCTGCGACGTCCACGGTTCTGCAGCAGCCACCACTGCCGCAGGGTGTCGATAAACTCATCTTGTTGCGCGAACGGGGCCTGGGCGGGGAAAATGCTCTTCAAAAAACGGCAGGCAGGCCGCAGGCAAAACCAATTGATACGAAGCTTCCTCCTCCAGAGGCATCTCAGGAAAAGTCTCCTCGGGCATCGCATGAGCCTGCGTGTTTTACCCTTGGTCCTTTTGTTAAGGCCAATGTCGTCAAACGCAGTTCCAAGGCGATTGCTGCATTGGGTGTCGATGTTGAGCAACGCAAAGTATCCCAGCGCACGCCCAGAGGATATTGGGTGTATCTACCCGCTTCAAAAAGCTATCAGGCTGCTAAACGCAAAGTCACAGAGTTGCAGAAAAAAGGCTTGAAAGATGTATATATTATGGGCAAAGGTAGCCACAAAAATGCGATTTCGCTAGGACTGTTCACGCGAGAAAATGCGGCAAGGAATCGTTTTCAGCAAGTCAAAAAACTGGGGCTGAAGGCAGTGCTGGAAACCCAGTATCGTGTTACCGAGCAAACCTGGCTGGATATAATGGTGCCCGGTGGCCAGGGGGGCGCCATAGTAACTATTACTGAAATGGCAGACGGTTTACGGGGGGGGGAGTTGGATCAGCGCCAGTGTCAATAAAGAAGGTAACATTGATATTGTTGTTTGGTTTCCGTTGCGAAAGAGAGGGTAAATGCCTACAATAGCGCCCCTGATTAACAGGCCGACGTAGCACAATTGGTAGTGCAACGCACTTGTAATGCGTAGGTTCGCGGTTCGAGTCCGTGCGTCGGCACCATTTTTGTATTACACCCAAAGCGAACAGAATTCAGATAGACAGTGTGTGGCTTACTTATTTCATGACGAGACAAAATGACCTGTAATAGCTGGCTTATTACAAAGAATTTTACACGACAATGAGATAAGCAGGACGAGTAATAATGCTTGAATTTTGAGCTCTGTGGGTACGCAGGTCCATTGTTTAGTGATTGAACTTGATCTGCGTGTGAGTGAATGAAGAGACTTTCAACAATGCAAAGTAATGTGCTTAAGCGAAAAGGTTTTTGTATCGGGCAAGTACTGCTGGTGCTGATCTTGTTTAGCGGGCAGTCATTTGCGGATATTTCTGGAGGCCAGGCGGCTATTCTCAAAGGCGATTTTGCCACTGCTTTCAAAGAATTTAAAGTAGATGCGGATAAAGGTCTCGCTTATGCACAGGCAGCAGTGGGCGTGATGTTGCACCTCGGCCAGGGAGTGAAGCGTAATCTCCCGCAAGCTTTTTTCTGGTATAAAAAGGCAGCTGAGCAAGGTTATGACGCTGGTGTGGCGAATGTGGGTATCATGTACTACAAAGGAGCCGGCACCGAGCAAAATGACATCAAGGCCTATGCGTGGCTGGATCTTGCCAGTTATATTCGGGGAGGCCGGGAGCACAATGCCAAGGCCAGAGCGGCTAGTTATTTATCGCCAGCGCAATTGAAAAAGGCCCAGCAACTGGCTGCATCATTGCGCAAAGAGTTTGATAAAAAATAACCTGAAAATACACTTGTCGGAATGGGTTGCCGTTTGTACAGACCATTGTTCTGTTGGTTTGGATTGTTCGCCGGGGATTTTTCCTGTACTGGCGTTTGCTTAAAAAGCTCGTTAGGATGTTGGCCTCTGTTGCAATGCGCGAATGGGGTTTGTGGAAATGGGCGGCGAGAAAAAAAATAAGACGCAAGACACAAAGACGGCGGACCAACCGGAAGTTGGAGACAAACGCCAAGCTTATCGGCATACGTTGGAACTGGATACGGAAGTACATTTTCACGAACAATATGTGAAAGGTATGTTCCGTTGTCGCACGGGTAATATTGGCCTGAGCGGCGTTTTTTTGCCGTCGGAAAAAATGCCCATCATTATCAAAACGGACATTGAACTCGTGTTTCATGCCCTTACTCAAACAGATCCAGAACAGTATCGTGTTCCTGCCAAAGTGGTGCGTACTGCGGAAGATGGCGCAGCGCTGGTTTTTTGTCCCGAAAATGAACAGCAGATACAGGATTTTCGGCGCTTTCTGCTCATGGCCAAAGTTGCCAGCCGACAGTAATCACCAGTCTTGTTCTTTATTTTGTGTGCCCCTGAGATTTCTGCCGAGCCTTTATTTGCCGTAAAACAACGAGGCATAACCTCCGCTACTAGACATGCGTTGTGAGTTTAACTGAATAGTTTAGGATACTATGCCCCATAAATTTCTGTGATTGACATAATACAAAGTGCTAAGGAGTAAAAACGATGGCGGTTAAAGCCCATAAAGAGACCCTGGGATTCCAGACCGAGGTAAAGCAATTGCTGCACCTCATGATTCACTCACTTTATAGCAATAAAGAGATTTTTCTGCGTGAGTTGATTTCCAATGCCTCGGATGCCGCAGATAAACTGCGATTTGAGGGTTTGTCTGATGATGCTTTGTTTGAAGGTGATGCGGACTTTACTATCCATGTTGCGTTTGATAAGGAAGCACGTACCGTCACCATCAGTGATAACGGCATTGGCATGTCACGCCAGGAAGTCATTGAACATATTGGCACCATTGCCAAGTCGGGTACGGCCAAATTTTTTGAGTCTTTGACTGGGGATCAGGCAAAGGATGCCAATTTGATTGGTCAATTCGGCGTGGGTTTTTATTCTTCGTTTATCGTTGCAGACAAAGTGACTTTAACCACTCGTCGTGCCGGACTGGGTGCCGAGCATGGTGTGCGCTGGGAATCGGCGGGTGAAGGTGAATACAGTCTGGAAACGGTGGAAATGGATACCCATGGCACTGTGGTGCAATTGCATCTGCGTGAAAATGAAGACGAGTTTTTGGATGGCATGCGTCTGCGCAACATCATCGGTAAATATTCTGACCACATTACTTTGCCGATCATGATGGAAAAGCAACAATATGCTGAGCAGGCCGAAGGAGAAGAAGAAAAAGATAAACCTGCCGAGCCAGAACGGGAAGTTGTTAATCGTGCATCTGCATTATGGGTTCGTCCCAAAAGTGACGTCAGTGATGATGAATACAACGAATTTTACAAGCACGTTGCTCATGATTTTGAAGACCCGCTGGCGCGCACGCATAACCGGGTGGAAGGAAATTATGAATATACCTCGTTGTTGTATATTCCGGCACGGGCACCGTTTGATTTGTGGGACAGGGAACAACGACACGGCATAAAGCTCTACGTACGTCGTGTATTCATTATGGATGATGCCGATCAGTTGATGCCGAATTACCTGCGTTTTGTGCGCGGGGTTATTGATTCTGCGGATTTGCCCTTAAATGTATCGCGGGAAATTCTTCAGCATAACAAAGTCATTGATACCATCCGTGCCAGTTCAGTAAAAAAAGTGCTTGGCCTGCTGGAAAGCATAGCCAAAGACGACGCAGAAAAATATGCCACGTTCTGGAAAGAGTTCGGGCGTGTTATCAAAGAAGGGCTGGGTGAAGATTTTGCCAATAAAGAACGCATTGCCAAATTGTTGCGTTTTTCCAGCACTAACAACGATAGCGAAACTCAGGATGTGTCGTTGCAGGATTATGTGAGTCGTATGAAAGAAGGGCAAAAGGAAGTTTATTATGTGACCGCTGAAAGTTTTTCGGCAGCGAAAAACAGCCCGCATCTGGAAATTTTCCGCAACAAAGGTATCGAAGTATTGTTGCTGACAGATCGTGTGGACGAATGGATGATCAGCTCATTGACCGAGTTTGATGATAAACCACTGAAATCCGTGGCTCAGGGTGAGCTGGATCTTGGTGACATGGAAGATGAAAAGGAAAAAACTGCGCAGGAAGAAACCGGCAAAGCCTTTTCAGAAATTATTGAACGCATTAAAACAGCGCTGGGTGATGATGTGAGCGAAGTACGTGTTACCCATCGCCTGACATCTTCACCCGCCTGTTTGGTGACCGGTGAAAACGATATGAGCGCCAACCTGGAACGCATTCTTAAATCGGCAGGCCAGAACATGCCGGGCAGCAAACCGGTTTTTGAAATCAATCCCGAACATCCTCTGGTGTTGAAGCTCAAAGATGAGGCTGACGAGGGGCAATTCACGGAATTGACAAAAGTGCTGTTTGATCAGGCAACATTGGCTGAAGGTGGTCAGTTGGATGATCCAGCGACGTTTGTACGCCGCATGAATGAGTTGTTGCTGTCTATGGCGAAATAGTTTTTCGTCGTCGCTTGAAATTTCCGCAACCCTTAATCGAAGGCCGCTTGCGCAAACGTTATAAACGTTTCCTGGCGGATGTTGAATTAAAAAATGGTGAGGTGATTACGGCGCACACTGCAAATACCGGCGCGATGACCGGTTGCAGTGAGCCCGGGAGTCGTGTGTGGCTCAGTGTTTCTGATAATCCCAAACGCAAATATCCCCACAGTTGGGAAATTGTGGAAGTGGCTCCAGGTGTGCTGTGTGGTATCAATACCTTGCTGGGCAACCACCTGGTGAGCGAAGCTGTTTCGGCAGGTCAAATTCCTGAGTTAAAAGGTTACGCCCATATTCGCCACGAAGTGCCTTATGGTGAAGAGCGCAGCCGTATTGATCTGTTGCTGGAATCCGTCGGGTCTACATCTCCCTGTTATGTTGAAGTGAAAAACGTCACCCTGGCCAATAAAGGTGTGGCGTTATTTCCTGATGCGGTAACAGTGCGTGGTACAAAACATCTACGTGAATTAATTCGTGTTGTCGAGCAGGGTGCACGAGCAGTGATTTTTTATTGTGTACAGAGAAATGACTGCCATGAGTTTCAACCGGCAGATGCGATTGATGCGGTTTATGCTGAAACATTGCGTGAGGCGATGAAAAAGGGTGTTGAAGCTGTTGCCTATCAGGCAGATGTCAATGTGCATGGTATTTGTCTGACAAATACCATGCCGGTTTGTGCGTAGATGGAAATTTCATCGAGTCGCCTTGTCCCGGCGGTTCGGGGACTCTTTATTGACAAACACCGTTTGTTGGATTCAGGTCGGTTTTCTCGTTCCCATGCTCTGCGTGGGAATGTATACGGTAGTTAGCATTTAGCAAGGTATGGGTTCCCACGCAGGAGCGTGGGAACCAGAGGGAAGCTGGGCAGCTACTTAAAGCCCATAATGCTAGGCGGCGTTTTATTTAACGCTTTGGTTCACGACAGAGCGATACCCCAAATATTTACTGTGACATCTACAGATTGGATCACGGTTGCTCAGGCTATGAAATCTTTGGATACCGCTACTAAAACAGCTGTACAAACGGAGATCATGCTAATGATTCTCGATACGAAGGGCAAAGAAAATACATTCTGGAAGAATATGTATGAATGCTATTAAATTATTGGTGGTTCTATTGGTATGCACATTGTTTGCCCAGGTAAATTATGCTGACGAGGGTGTGGATTATTATGAAAATGCATTTCTGGATTTGCATCTGGGATATGAGCTTGCCTATGAAGCGCTTAACAAACAGATTGAGAAATGTAGTTTACGGCCTGAGTTTCGGTATGATTTTGGCCCCGTTGTAAAAAAAATACCGATGGGTTTATCCAAGCAGCAATTAAACTCATCTGTGTTTCTTTTAAAAAAACAGTACAGTGATCAATGTAATAGTGGTGCCATTGGTGTGTATATGTCGAAGGCATCTGACCTTAAATATGTCATAAAAATAGCGCAAGATGAGAAAATTAATATAAAGTCAAGCGTTAAATTTGAATCGATTTTAGTAAAAATTGACGCAATGGAACAGCTGTTGTTTTCTACACCAGATTCGTACTTCAAAATGTTGGCGCAATATCAATCGATCAGTGAGACAAACCGGCATAAATTGGAGTCGATTGACGGATTACAGTCAAATTACAACCTGCTTGATCTGGTGGAAGCACTTGAGGAAAACTACTCATATTCACCTCAAGACTAAATCAAATACAACAACACACATAGCCCGGGTCGAAATAGGATAGAGGTAAAAAATCGATAAATATGCTAGCCTTTACGGCCTTTGTTTTTCGTCGATGGGCCACAGCACATGAAATCCGCACGCACGCTTTATATTAAAACCTTCGGCTGTCAGATGAATGAGTATGATTCCAGCAAATCCGCGGAATTACTCGGCGAGAGCCACGGGTTGACCCTAGTGGGCGCTCCTGAAGAGGCTGATGTATTACTGCTTAATACCTGCTCAGTGCGTGAAAAAGCGCAGGAAAAGGTTTTTTCGCAACTGGGTATGTGGCGTGAAATCAAGGCGCAGCGCCCTGAAGTGGTGATCGGTGTCGGTGGCTGTGTCGCCAGTCAGGAAGGGGCAGCCATCCGCCAACGTGCGCCGTATGTAGACCTGATCTTCGGCCCACAGACCCTGCACCGTCTGCCGCAGATGCTGGACGCCTTGCAACAGCAAAAAATTCCGCAGGTGGATGTTTCTTTCCCTGAAATTGAAAAATTCGACAACCTGCCCGCACCTAAATCTGACGGCCCCACGGCCTTTGTTTCCATCATGGAAGGTTGCAGTAAATATTGCACTTTTTGTGTCGTGCCTTATACGCGTGGCGAAGAAATCAGCCGCCCTTTCGATGACGTGCTGACCGAAGTGGCACAACTGGCGGCGCAAGGTGTACGTGAAGTGACTTTGCTGGGGCAGAACGTCAATGCCTACCGTGGGTTAATGAGCGATGCTGATACTGAAGAAGAGAATGCCGATCTGGCCCTGCTGATTCACTATGTGGCCGCAGTGGAAGGTATTGACCGCATTCGTTACACCACCTCGCATCCCGTGGAATTGTCAGACTCACTGATTCAAGCCTATGCTGAAGTGCCGGAACTGGTAAGCCATCTGCACCTGCCGGTACAGACGGGTGCGGATCGTATTTTGGTACAAATGAAGCGTGGTCACACCGCATTGGAATACAAGGCCAAAGTACGCGCCTTGCGCGAGATACGGCCCAGCCTGAGTTTATCGTCGGACTTTATCATCGGTTTTCCCGGTGAAACCGAGGCAGATTTTCAGGCCACTATGCAACTGATTGAGGACCTCGGCTTTGATCACTCCTTCAGTTTTGTGTACAGCGCCCGACCCGGCACACCCGCAGCTGATTTGCCGGACAACGTGCCGCTGGCGGTAAAAAAACAGCGTTTGGCGACTTTACAGGCGCGAATCAGTGAAATGACTGCGATTATCAGTGCCGGAATGGTGGGTACTGTGCAGCGGGTTTTGGTGGAGCGTCCCTCGCGTAAAAATGCCAACGAAATGAGCGGACGCACAGAAAACAACCGCGTGGTCAATTTTCCCGGAGCGCCGAGACTCATTGGTGAATTTGTGGATGTGCGTATCACCGAGGCTATGCCCAACTCCCTGCGTGGCGAAGTTGTGTTGTTGGATGATGAAAAGGTATTGGCAGCCGAGCGCAGAATGGCGTAGCCTGTTACCCATGTCCAAGGAACTCTCTTTCCCGATTTGAACGATCAGCCTGACTCTCGAAGTTTTACTCTCGAACCCGCCGATAATCTGCGACTGGCCAACTTGTGTGGTCAATTCAATGAGCACCTGCGTCTGATAGAGGAGCGTCTTGGTGTGGAAGTCAACAATCGAGGCAATATTTTTACAGTGCTGGGCGATAGTGCCCCGGTGCAGGTTGCGGAACAGGTGCTGTTGCAGCTTTATGCTGACACGACACAGGGTGAGTTGAAAGCGGAGCGGGTACACTTGTTGTTGCAGGAAATGCACGTCCACGATGACGTGGATGTGAATGAAGGCGAAGTAGCAGATAAGCTCGATGTCAGTATTACCACCCGCCACGGTATCATCAAAGGGCGTGGCACCAATCAGCATCGTTATTTACACAATATTCTCACCCACGATATCAACTTTGGTGTGGGCCCGGCAGGTACTGGCAAAACCTATCTAGCCGTTGCCTGCGCAGTGGAGGCGCTGGAAAAGCAAACGGTGCAGCGCATTGTACTGGTGCGACCAGCGGTAGAGGCCGGTGAACGCCTGGGGTTTTTACCGGGCGATTTGGCACAAAAAGTTGATCCTTACCTACGTCCGCTCTACGACGCACTATATGAAATGCTGGGTTTCGAGCGGGTCGATAAATTTATCGAGCGCAATGTTATCGAGGTTGCCCCCCTGGCCTATATGCGTGGCCGCACACTCAATGATTCGTACATTATTCTGGACGAGGCACAAAACACTACTGTTGAACAGATGAAGATGTTTTTGACGCGCATTGGTTTTGGTTCGACAGCGGTGGTCACGGGGGATGTTACGCAAGTGGATTTACCCAAAAATACCCGTTCCGGATTACGTCATGTTGTCGAGGTGCTGAAAGATGTAAAAGGTGTCAGTTTTACCTTTTTTCAGGCCCGGGATGTGGTGCGTCACCCGTTGGTGCAAAAGGTGGTTATTGCGTATGAAGCCTATGAAGAAGCCAATGTTGATTCAAAAGAGCGTTAAGTGGTGCAAGTGGACGTACAAATGGCGCTGGAAAATGCCACACAAGAGGACGTGCCTGACACCCGGCGCATACAAACCTGGGTGAAAGCTGCTGTACAACAGGCTGAATCAGATGAATTGATGGCAAGCATGGCGACACAGATGACGGTACGCATTGTCGAAATTGATGAGATGGAAAGCCTGAATCAACAGTACCGGAAAAAAACCGGGCCGACCAATGTATTGTCTTTTCCTTTTGAAGCGCCATCGGGTATACCGATCGACCTGATAGAGCCTGCATTGGGTGATGTCGTGGTATGTGCCGCTGTGGTGACGCATGAGGCAGCCGCACAGGGCAAAACATTGATCGCACATTGGGCACACATGATTGTGCACGGGACTCTGCATTTGCTGGGTTATGACCACATACAGAATGATGACGCGCAAAAAATGGAAACACTGGAAATAGCGGTGCTGGCCGAACTGGGTTATGCGAACCCGTATTCGTGAATTCATCCCGTGTATAATAGCGAACCAACATCAGAGCATGCATAAATCAATATGAATGAAGATCAACCCAGTGGCGCTGTCGCCGATAACGGACAGCAACACGATTCCTGGCTCGGTCGGCTGACGCAATCCCTGCTGAACAAGCCCTTTTCTTCTGTACCCAAAGATCGTGGACAACTTGCCGCAGTGTTGCGTGATGCTGAAAAAGAAGGGCTGTTGAATCATGATGCCCTGGCGATGATCGAAGGTGTGCTCACCGTTGCAGATATGCAGGTACGTGATGTGATGGTGCCGCGTTCGCAAATGATCGTGGTAGAAGAATCTGCATCGCCAGACACTTTTTTGCCCGTGGTGATTGAGTCCGCACATTCACGTTTTCCCGTAGTGGGTGACTCACGCGATGAAATTGTGGGTATCTTGCTGGCCAAAGACCTGCTGGCCTATATTGCTGAGCGTGATACACAATCCGCAGAAGACAGTGATCGCCATTTCCGGTTGAACGATTTATTGCGCCCCGCTGTATTTATTCCGGAAAGCAAACGGCTCAATATTTTACTCAAGGATTTTCGCGCCAACCGCAACCACATGGCCATTGTAGTAGACGAATACGGTGGTGTGGCCGGTCTGGTCACCATTGAAGATGTGCTGGAACAGATCGTGGGTGATATCGAAGACGAGCATGATTTTGCCGAAGACGCTTTTATCGTCAAACATTCAGAGCAACAATTTACTCTGAAGGCATTGACGCCCACTGATGAGTTTAACGAATATTTTGACGCTGAACTCAGTGACGAGGGTGTAGATACCATCGGCGGTTTGCTGATGCGTGAATTTGGTCGCATGCCTGGACGAGGCGAGCAATGCAAAATAGGCCGTTTTGAATTCAAGGTATTGCGTGCTGACAGTCGGCGCATTCATCTGCTGCAACTGAACATATTGTCGACAGATAACATTGAATCTTCTGATGCGCCGGATACTGCCGTGGACAACGAAGATTAACATCCGCCAGTACGTTGTTCCCTTGCTGGCGGGTGTGGGTCTGCCCCTGGCCTTCTCCCCCGTTAATTTTTTTCCGCTTGCGGTTTTAATGCCCGCAATACTGTTTTATTGCTTGTTACGATCCTCACCTCGCCAAGCCTTTATTGTTGGCTACCTGTTCGGCGTAGGTTTTTTTGGTGTGGGTGTTTCCTGGGTGGCGGTGAGCTTTTATCGTTTTGGCAGCATGGGCATGGCCTTGTCTGTTGCCGCGACATTGTTGTTTGTATTATTTCTGGCATTGTTTCCTGCACTATTGGGTTGGATTTCTCGGCGTTATTTTTCGGCGCTCAATGAACGTCTCTATTTACTGTTACTTATTCCGGCGCTGTGGGTGTTTTTTGAATGGGTGCGTGGCTGGATTCTTACTGGGTTTCCGTGGCTAAATTTAGGTTATAGCCAGACTGATTCACCATTGGTGGGCATTGCGCCGGTACTGGGTGTGTACGGTATCTCATGGGTGGTGGCGTTCAGTGCAGGCCTGTTGGTTTATGCACTGATCAATAAAAACAAACAACGTGTTATTGCACTGGCAACCCTGTTGGCCGTCTGGCTTATAGCAGGTGGCTTGGCGCAAGTCACATGGTCAGAGGCCAAAGGCACACCACTAACGGCCAGCCTGATCCAGGGAAATGTGCCGCAGAATATAAAATGGCAACCTGATCAACGCGGCCCGACGATAGAGCTGTATACACGGTTAAGCAGCGATCGCTGGGATCGTGATGTTATCGTCTGGCCGGAAACAGCATTACCCGCCTATTTCCATCAGGCGCAGTCTTTTTTGGAAAATCTGGTCAGCAGAGAACATCAAAATGGCGGCGCAACATTATTAACCGGTTTGCCGATAATGTCTGAGCAGGATGGCAGCCAGTATTACAACGGTGTGGTGCGTGTAAGCGTCAATGACGCCGATGAAGTTTCGACACAAATTTATCGAAAATCACATTTAGTGCCCTTCGGTGAATATATTCCACTCAAATCCGTGCTGGGAGGGCTGCTGGATATCCTGCAAGTGCCTATGGCGGATTTCAGTCGTGGGTCAACGACGCAGCCTTTGCTGGAAGTGGGCGACCATAAAATCGGTATGTCCATTTGTTATGAAGACGCCTTTGGCGAAGAAGTGATTCGTGCATTGCCTGATGCATCATTTTTAGTGAATGTCAGCAATGACGCCTGGTTTGGTGATTCTTTTGCGCCACATCAGCATCTCCAGATGGCACGCATGCGGGCCATTGAAACAGCACGGCCCATGTTGAGAGCAACCAATAACGGCGTATCTGCGGTCATCGATCATCATGGAACACTATTGGCAACTTCACCGCAATTCGAAATTGCCGTGCTGGATGGGGAAATTCAGCCACAGCAAGGGGCAACCCCCTATGTGCGAACGGGTAACTGGCCTGTGTTATTTGCCTTATTATCAATATTGCTGGTGTGCGTGTCACGCAGTGTCCGAGAATGTCATCGGTCCGGCTGAACTTTTCACATCCGGTCCGGTCATTAGTTATTCCCAAGTGATTTGGAAAACGGCGGTGCGGCCAAACCAAAAACAAGGAGGGGAGGGGGAATACGAGTGTGACAGCATTACTGTTGCGCACATATTCAATTTCATGGAGAGAAAGACATGACTCAAAACAGTGTGATGCTTACATCTATTGACAAGCACATAGCTTTTTATGACAAACCCACTTCCGATAATCTGGAAAACCTCGGTCGTATTGATCGTGCTATCCGGGCCATATTTGCCCCTGCGGCAATATTTACGATGCTGTTGTTCCCTGGCGACATTTCTTGGCAGCCTTACGTAACCTATGCGGGGATATACATGGCCGCTACGGCACTGACCACCTGGGACCCTTTGTATGCCCTGTTCGGGTTGAACACTCGCCACAGAGCAAAGGCCGGAAAATTGCCAGCGGTATCCGACGGAATGCCGGGTTCACTGCATTACGCCCGGTAGTAAGGCGAAGTCTGGCAATATCGATGCAAGGTCGATATTGCCAGCGGGCAGAACCCCTGTTCCTGCACAGCAACAGGGGTATCGTGCAGCGTTATCATGATGTCACTGATGCTGACGATGTTGTCCAGCGTGGAAGAAAGTGCATGAATGTTTCGCGGTTTGCCGCCACAACGAAGAGCACGGAGAATCAGCTCTTCGTTGTGTGTGGTTTTACCGATAACAGTGTAGGGTTTGTAAGGGCTTATCAATAAAAAATTTGATCATCTTGCTTGTCTATCGTTTCGTATTCAAGGCGCTGAAAGGGGCGCATACCAGTGTCATTAAGTTAACAAATAGTCTACACCGTAGGTTGGCGGTGAGCTTGCGAACCCCAACACCACCGGCTCTGTTGGGGTTCGCAAGCTCACCACCAACCTACAATAAATAGAAAATTTGGCTTAACTTAATGGCATTGGGGCGCATACTCGTTGTATGTAACCCTTCGGCAACGCTGAAGGCGAAAGGATAGACAAGCAAGATGATCACGTTATTTATTGATAAGTCCTAAGGCTACATGATTCCGCATGATCCGCTGCATTGCATCAAAAGATTCGCCGCATATTTATTTGAACTGAGGTTTATTTCAGGCTTGATTGCTAATGAGTTTTTCCGCCATTTCAGTGTCATTTATGTTTTTTTGGTTTGTCAATTTGCGCAAAAAGCCCAATATAAAAAACCTTATTGCGCAACACCACCGTCAGTCACAGTCCAGCCAAAGGCTTCTGTGAGGGTATCTCTGGCAGCTTGTGAAGAAGCGGAATATTGACTGTTTCCCCCGTCAAATGTGACATTACTTTGTAAACTTTGTGCGCTCCAGCCTAAAAGCAAAGCATCATAGTTGGCCAGAGTGAGGGTTACATCGGTAAACATATTAGACATACCTCTCACAGAAGAAACATTCCAGACGCTTAGATTCTGGTTGAAAGTGCTGGCACTGGCAAACATAGCGTGCATAGTTGTCACGGCAGAGACATCCCAAGTGTTTAGATTCTGATTGAAGGCGCGGGCTCCGCGAAACATACTCCACATAGTTGTCACGGCCGAGACATCCCAGGTGCCTATATCCTGATTGAAGGCGAGGGCACTGCGAAACATACTAGACATATCTGTCACGGCCGAGACATCCCAGGTGCCTATATCCTGATTGAAGGTGCTGGCACCGTCAAACATACTAGACATATCTGTCACGGCCGAGACATCCCATGCGCCGATATCCTGATTGAAGGCGCTGGCACCGCCAAACATACCCAACATACCTGTCACGGCCGAGACATCCCAAGTGTTTAGATTCTGATTGAAGGTGATGGCTTCAGAAAACATATTATCCATATCTGTCACGGCCGAGACATCCCAAGTGTTTAGATTCTGATTGAAGGTGATGGCTTCAGAAAACATATTATCCATATCTGTCACGGCCGAGACATCCCAAGTGTTTAGATTCTGATTGAAGGTGATGGCTTCAGAAAACATATTATCCATATCTGTCACGGCCGAGACATCCCAGGTGCCTATATCCTGATTGAAGGCGCTGGCACCGCCAAACATACCCAACATACCTGTCACGGCCGAGACATCCCAGGCGCCTATATCCTGATTGAAGGCGCTGGCACCGCCAAACATACCAGACATATCTGTCACGGCCGAGACATCCCAGGTGCCTATATCCTGATTGAAGGCACTGGCATTGGCAAACATAGCGCGCATATTTGTCACGGCCGAGACATCCCAAGTGTTTATATTCTGATTGAAGGCACTGGCATTGGCAAACATAGTGCGCATATTTGTCACGGCCGAGACATCCCAAGTGTTTATATTCTGATTGAAGGTGCTGGCACCTAAAAACATACTAGACATATCTGTCACGGCAGAGACATCCCAAGTGTTTATATCCTGATTGAAGACGCTGTTATTGTGGAACATACTAGACATAGTCGTCACGGCCGAGACATCCCAACTGCTGATATCCTGATTGAAGACACTGTCACTGCCAGTGGTACTGGTATTGTCATTGGAAAACATATCAGACATATTTGTCACGGCAGAGACATCCCAAGTGTTTAGGTTCTGATTGAAGGCACGGGCACCGCTAAACATGCTCGACATATCTGTCACGGCAGAGACATCCCAAGTGTTTAGATTCTGATTGAAGAAGACGGTATTGCGGAACATACTAGACATATTTGTCACGGTAGAGACATCCCAAGTGTTTAGGTTCTGATTGAAGGTATTGGCACCTAAAAACATACCAGACATATCTGTCACGGCAGAGACATCCCAAGTGTTTAGATTCTGATTGAAGAGGAAGGTATTGCGGAACATATTAGACATAGTTGTCACGGCAGAGACATCCCAATTATTTAAGTTCTGGTTAAAAAACGAGGCATCGCTAAACATGTAGGACATGTCGGTCACCTGTGACAAATCAGGCACATCATTTGCATTTCCTACAAGGTTTCTACAGAAAGCAAATGCATTGTTCATGGATTGCCACTGTATGCTCCCCCATTGTTCTATGGAGAGCAGTTTTTCGGCATCTGTATTTTTACCGGAAATAATCTGCGGAAAATCACCGGTGATGGATACGGTGTAGGTACCGGCAGTGGTGTAGGTATGTGTGATATCACCGGCCACGTTGCTATCGGTTTGATCATCCCCCCAGTCAACGGTGTAATTGTATCCTCCCCCTGATGTTTTTATCTGTATTTGATTGCCGTCCGTAATGCCTGGATTATCGGTTTTCCAGATGGTCACAAAAGGAGACGGAACAGAATTGATAATTACATTCACTGTTCGGGGCGCGGTGCTGGTATTGCCTGCAGCGTCAGTTGCAGTATAAGTGATGATGTAGGTGCCAATGGTGCTGGCATCAACGGAGCCACTGGTTGTCACTCCTACACTGCCGTCCCGCTCGTCTATTGCACTTGCCCCCGCATCTACATAAGTATCGCCTTGTATGAGTGTGACGGGGTTATTGCCATTGAGCGTAATGACAGGTGGCAACTCATCAGTATCGGTCACGGTAATAGCGAAGGCCGTAGCGGTACTATTGTTGGCACCATCGTTGGCGGTCACGCTGACGTTATAGACATTGTCACCGCCGCTGTCCTGCGGGGTCTCGAAGTTGGGCGCAGTGATGAAGCGCAGACTATTGCCTGCCATGGTAAACAATGCGCTGTCCGCGCCACCGAGTGTATAGCTGAACGTGGTGCTGTCGGCATCCGTGACCGTGAGAACGGTAACCGCCGTGGTGTTCTCCTCAATTGATGGACTGAGAACGGTGTTGGTAATCACGGGTGCCGCGTCATTGGCGTCAGTCACGGTAATAGCAAAGGCCACAGCGGCACTGTTGTTGGTACCGTCGTTGGCGGTCACGCTGACGTTGTAGATATTATCACCGCCGCTGTCCTGCGGGGTCTCGAAGTCCGGTGCAGTATTGAGGGCCAGAATATTGCCCGTCATGTTGAAATGTGCACTGTCGACACCGCCCAGGGTGTAGGTAAAGGTGTTGCTGTCGATATCGGTAACGGTAATGGCGGTGACGGCTGTGGTGTTTTCTTCAATGCTCAGGTTGAGGTTGGTGTTGGTGATTTCCGGTGCCTGGTTGGGGATGTTCTGGACGATTTCCACGATGGTCGAGGGGGGGCTGTCGCCGTTGCTGTTTTGGGCGATGACCTGATAGTAGAGAATACTGGCCGGGGGCGATTCATGCACAAAGGATGGGGTGCTGACCGTCGTGTTTTGCGGATCACTCATGTCGGCTTGGGTGGACCATTGCACGATGTATTGATCGGCTCCAGTGACGACTTGCCATTGCAGGGTATTTTGTCCGTCGCCGGCGCTGCCTTGTACGTTTTGGGGTTGAGTGGGTATTGCATTGCCGGGGGTAAGCCCACCATCAGTCACTAGCCAGCCAAAGGTTTCTGTGAGGGTGTCTCTGGCAGCTTGTGAAGAAGAGGAATATTGACTGTTTCCTCCGTTAAATGTGACATTACTTTGTAAACTTTGTGCGCTCCACCCTAAAAGTAAAGCATCATAGTTGGCGAGAGAGAGGGTTATATTGGTAAACATACCATCCATATCTCTCACAGAAGAAACATTCCAAACACTTAGATTCTGGTTGAAAGTGCTGGCACCGCTAAACATACCAGACATATCTGTCACGGCAGAGACATCCCAAGTGTTTAGATTCTGATTGAAGGCGCGGGCACCAGCAAACATACCAGTCATATCTGTCACAGCAGAGACATCCCAATTGCTTAGATTTTGGTTGAAAGCGCTGGCATCGCTAAACATACTAGTCATATCTGTCACAGCAGAGACATCCCAAGTGTTTAGATTCTGATTGAAGGCACTGGCACTGATAAACATACTAGCCATATTTGTCACGGCAGAGACATCCCAAGTGTTTAGATCCTGATTGAAGGTGTTGGCACCAAAAAATATACCAGTCATATCTGTCACAGCAGAGACATCCCAACTGCTTAGATCTTGGTTGAAGGCACTGGCATTGCCAAACATAAAACTCATGTCTGTCACGGCAGAGACATCCCAAGTGTTTAGATTCTGATTGAAGGCACTGGCACCGCTAAACATAGATTTCATATTTGTCACGGCAGAGACATCCCAACTGCTTATATCCTGATTGAAGGCACGGGCACGGTCAAACATATTAAACATATCGGTTACGGCAGAGACATCCCAACTGCTTATATCCTGATTGAAGGTGACGGACTCGAAAAACATAAAAGACATAGTTGTCACGGCAGAGACATCCCAATCGCTTAGATCCTGGTTGAAGGCGTAGGCCTGCGTAAACATACCAGCCATACTTATCACAGAAGAAACGTCCCAATTGCTCAGATCCTGGTTGAAGGCGTAGGCACTGAGAAACATGCCCGACATATCTGTCACCTGTGACAAATCAGGCACATCACTTGCATTTCCTACAAGGTTTCTACACGAAGCAAATGCAGTGTTCATGGATTGCCACTGTATGCTGCCCCATTGTTCGATAGAGAGGAGTTTTTGGGCATCTGTATCGAATCCGGAAATAATGCGCGGAAAATCACCCGTGATGGATACGGTGTAAGTACCGGCAGTGGCGTAGGTATGTGTGATATCACCAGCCACGTTGCTGTCGGTTTGACCATCCCCCCAGTCAACGGTGTAGTTGTAACCTTCATTTGATGTTTTTATCTGTATTTGGTTGTCGTCCGTAATGCCTGGATTATCGGTTTTCCAGGTGGTCACAAAAGGAGAGCCGGTTATTGTAATTGCAAAGGCTTTGGCGTCACTGCTGTTGGTGCCATCATTGGCGGTTATCGTGACGTTGTAGACATTGTCATTGCCAGTATCCTGCGGGTCATGGAAATCCGGCGCAGTATTAAAAGCCAGAATATTTCCCATCATGTTGAAATGTGCACTGTCGACGCCGCTCAGGGTGTAGGTAAAGGTGTTGTTGTCGATATCGGTGACGGCAATGGTGGTGACGGCTGTGGTGTTTTCTTCAATGCTCAGGTCGAGATTGGTGTTGGTGATTTCCGGTGCCTGGTTGGGCGTGCTGTTGCCAGGGGTGGCTTGAAGGGATTCGCTGGCGGCGCTTTCGCCTCCGCTGTTGCTGGCGCTGATTTGGTAGTAGTAGGTGGTGTCATTCTTAAGCCCGGTGTGACGGTAAATGGGTCGGGCATTGCTGAGGACGTTGTCGCTGTCACGGGGGGCGATTTGGGGATCGTCGCTCCAGTAGAGGGTGTAACGCAGGCCGGGCTGGGTGTGCCAGGTGATGTTGAGTTCGTTATTGAGTTCAGTGTTGCCGGTGACGCTGGCCAGGCCGGTGGGGGTGGCGGGTGGATTGGGTTGCGGGGTGGCACTGACGGGCTCGGTGAGTGGGCTACTGCCTCCGGCATTATAGGCTTGCAGGCGATAGTAGGAGGTTTGCTCATTGTCCAGGTCGGTGAGTGTGTCTCCCGGCTGGAGGGTACGGCTGGACCATTGTGCCAGAGGCGCTTCGACATCAGGATGCCAAAACACGCGATGGCCGGTGGCTGTCGGGCTGAGTGCAAAGTTGATGATGACTTGGCCGTCGCCGGGTTGTACGTCAAAACCGGTGGGGCTGGCTGGAGGTCGGAGCTGGGGTTGGGCGGCTAGCAGTGCGGATAAAGCGCCTTCGCCACCGGCATTGATGGCGGCTATGCGGTAAAAATAGCTTTGGCCGTTGTCCAGGCCGTCGTGTACAAAGCCGGGTTGTAGGGTGTCGCCGTTGAGGCGGTTGCTGGTCTGGGGGTTGATGCCGGGCTCGGTGGCCCAATAAATCACATAGCCGCTGGCTTGTGCAACGGGGCTCCAGTTCAGGGTGACCTGGCCACTGTCGGTGAGGGCTTGGGCATTTTGTGGGGCTTGCCGGGGGGCGGGTATTTGGGGAGTGGCGCTGATTTCGCCCGATAGCGGACCTTCATTGCTGTCGTTAACGGCGGAAATGCGAAAGAAATAGTGTGTGCCGTTGGTGTTCGGGCCACTGCTGAAACGGTAGCCGGGTTGTATGTTGCTGATCACTTCGGTGGGGCTGCGTTTCCCACGCCCGTTATCACCGAGGGCTTGGTTCCAGTACAGGTTGTAGGTGAGTGCTTCGTTGTTACCGAGGGGGGTGAAATCAATTTGTACCTGACCATCACCGGCTGCGGCTGACAGGCTGGTGATGATGCCGGGGGTGGGTGCCTGGGGGCGGGCCCAGACTTCCTGCGACGGGCCGCCTTCTCCGCCCGCGTTTTGTGCGCTGACGACGTAATAGTAGCGTTGGCCGTTTTGCAACGCGGTATGGCGCAGTTGCCAGCGGCCGTCGTTGTTGCGTGTTGGCGTGGCGTTGATCAGGGTGCCATTGTTGGGACGGACACCGGGACGGGTGGCGTAATAAACCCGGTAGGCGGTGATGGTTTCGGCTGGGTCGTTGGCATCTTGCGGGAGTGCGGCGGTCCATTGCAGCAGTATTTCGGCATCGCCTGGGCGGGCGACGAGGTTGTTTGGGGTGTTGGGCACGGGCGCTTGCGGGGTGGCCGTTATGGGTTCTGAAGGATCGCTCAGACGCCGTATGTTTTGCGCCTGGAGCTGGATCTGGTAGGCAGTGCCGTTGTTGAGGCCGGTGATTGAGTGGGGGGAGCTGACGTCGGTGAAGGTGTTGGTGAGGGTGCCGTCATTGAGGGTCAGGGTATAGCTTGTGGCGCCTTGCACGGGGTTCCAGCGTACGAGGATGGATGTATCGCCTGCCAGAGCTTGTACGCCTGTCGGAACACCGGGAATGATGATTTGTGGGGTGTCATTCACTTCTGTGGACAGGGCACTTTCGCCGTGATCATTGAAGGCGCTGAGGCGGTAGCGATAGCGGGTGCCGTTGTTGAGGTGTATGTGGGTATAGGGCGGCTGGATCTGGGTGATGCGTGAATGGGCGCGGGTGATTTCGCCCGTTTCATCGGTCGTCCAGTACAGATTGTAGCCTGATGCGCCGTCGACTGGGGGCCAGTTGAGGCTGAGTTGGCCGTTTTCCAGTCTGACGGTAATACCCGTGGGTGCTGTGGGTACGGCGCCGGGTTCAGTCACATGTGCCTCGCCGGGCGGGGTGACTTGCACGGAATTAGACAAGGCGCTGATGTGGGTACCGTTGCGTGTGCGCACGCGGTAATAGTAGGTCTGTCCGTCCAGTAGCGGGGTGTGGGTGTAGGGGCTGGTGACTTGCGTCAGGGGGGCGTTGTTTTCAGTGGCGTTGTCGCTGAGGGGCTCGGTGCTCCAGTACAGTTCGTATTGGCGGGCGATGCCGGTGTGTTGCCAGTGCAGGGTGACTTGGCCGGAGGCGACGTTGGCTTGGGTGATTTGTGGGGCGCTGGGCAGGGGCAGTAAGGGGGTGGCGCTGTGTTCTGCGGAGGCGTCGCTTGCGCCGTGGGCGTTTTCGGCCACCAGGCGGTAAAAGTACGTTTGGCCGTTTTTGAGTCCGGGGTGGACGAAAGGTGAAGTGACGCGCGTGATGCGCGCGTCAGTCGTGCCGGTGTCGGTGTTCACATTGGCGTGGTCTTTCCAATACAGTGTGTAGTGGGTGGCGCCGGGAACGGCGTCCCAGCGCAGGGTGATGCGGCCATTACCGGCTTTCAGAGTAAGGGCATCGGGCTGGGCGGGAGAGGCGGCTTGAGGCGTGCCTTCGACCTCCACCGAGGGTGCGCTTTGGCCAAAGTCGGTGTCGGAGGTGATGACATAGTAGTAAGTGGTGTTATTGGTTAGGCCGCGGTGCGCAAGAGTGGGTTGTTGGGTGTCAATCGCGGTACCGGTGGTCGGGGTTACACCGGGTGCGATGGACCAATATACCGTGTACCCACGGGCACCGTTTACTCCGCTCCAATTGAGTTCATTGATCCGTGTGCCAGTGGTCAGGGTGACATTTTTCGGTATCGTGTGGGCGTTTGTGTCGGGGTCTTGGTCGCTGTCACTTACGCAGGCGCTGAGCAGTGTCATGCTCAGTAATGCCAGGAAAAAACGGCAATGGGAAAAGAAAGAAACCGGGAGTGAAGCGGGAAAGTAATTCAACAACATGACAATATCCTTTGTCGTCAGTCAAACAATCAATGCAAAAAAATAGTGGGGGATGTGGTTTTGTTATCCGGCAAATACCACAGCACCCACCGTCGTATTTAAATGGTGAATTAAGGGCTATAAAAGCACATTACTTTTAAAAACCACTGAGTATTTAACGCAGAGGTCGCAGAGGCGCAGAGTTTCTCGTGTTTTTCTCTGCGTTCTCTGCGTTCTCTGCGACCTCTGCGTTTATCACACCCCACTTGCCAGTGCCACGACAACATCATCTCCCCTAATGGACTGAGGTGCTTATCCAGAGGTTTTCTAATTGCCTTTGGACTCCGGCATTCGCCGGAGTGACGAAAAATAGTAAGACCGATTTTTCTAATACCCCGTCCGCTCGCCTTCGCTCTGGTTCCCATGCTCCTGCGTGGGAACCCATACCTTGCTAAATGCTAACTACCGTATACATTCCCACGCAGAGCATGGGAACGAGAAAAAACCACCGAGTATTTAACGCAGAGGCCGCAGAGGCGCAGAGTTTCTCGTGTTTTTCTCTGCGTCCTCCGCGCCTCTGCGACCTCTGCGTTTATCACACCCTACTTGCCAGTGCCACGACAACATAATCTCCCCTAATAGACTGAGGTGCTTATCCAGAGGTTTTCTAACTGCCTTTGGACTCCGGCATTCTCCGGAGTGACGAAAAATAGTAAGACCGATTTTTCTAATACCCCGTTCGCTCGCCTTCCCTCTGGTTCCCATGCTCCTGCGTGGGAACCCATACCTTGCTAAATGCTAACTACCGTATACATTCCCACGCAGAGCATGGGAACGAGAAAATTACCCCGTTCGCTCGCCTTAATCACCTACTTTTGGTGCAGCGAGGTTGTTTATTCGAATAATGGCTTGCCTGTGCGCTGTAGACGAGGTGCTTGATACGGAAAAAATACTAACGTGTTAGCGTTGAAAAATAAATCAAGAGAGCTTTGAATGAAGAGGGAATATTACCTGGATATTCTGGTAAAAAAATGGAAAGCTTATGTATAAATAAAGCGTTGATCAGTTGATCAGTTGGTCAGTTGCTCGTTGTTTCGACGATACCAATGGTTACGCTTAAGCCTAAATCTTAAACACTGTGGGTATATACAAGTCATTTCTCGTAATATAATTTCCAACTGTAACAAGTAAGTCAGCTCAATATCCCTGTATGGAAATCCGCGGGGTAGTGGAAGGATATGGATAATATGAATTCCTGCGCAAGATCATGGACGTCAGAAACATCTCATTCGAAGATAAAACACAACGTGATACAGCTACCAACAATACAATGTTGGGTTAACCATTGTTTTGTTAGCCGGTGTTTTGTTAACAAAAACATGATCAGAGAAAATATCATTAGCCATGATATTGCCAATTCTGATAATGGTATTCATTACGCTCGTGCCAGTACGATACTGATATTAGCGATCTTGATGCTGTTTCCTGTTTTTGCTCAGGCGGCGTTGCAGAATGTGACTGTTTCAGGTGATGAAAACCGGCCAATAACAATTAATTTATCCCAGAGTATCAGCAATATCAGTGAGCCAGTGGTGACGATTCCTGTCCAGCCCACGTCGGGAACGGCCACTGTCGTTGGGTGTGCTGACGGGGTTCAGGTGTGCGTGGAATATCAACCTGCGGTTAATTACGTAGGCCAGGAAAGCTTTGAATATGCGGTGGTGAATGATCAGAATATAACAGAAACAGCGACAATAACCGTTAATGTGGGCAATGTGCCCATTGATATTCGGCCCGGCTTGCCCAGTGTTGTTACGAACAATGCGTTAACGAGTCTTTGTCTGGATCAGGATAGAGCATATGACCTGTGTGCACAGTTTCGTGTTGCCACCGAGTCTGGTGTCGCAGAGGATTTGCGTGAATTTATCGGTGCCGCGGCCCCCACTAATGTGGGTGCGCAAAGCACCTTGAATGATGAGTTGACCAAGGAGCAATTGTCCAGCATCAACCGCCGTTTGGCGGCGTTACGACGTGGCCAGAATTTGACACTGCTCAGTGATCTGAACTTCAACTATGACAATCATCACATCACGGGCGACATGTTTGATCAATTATTACAAGACAATGCGAGTGGTGGCAGTGCCGGTTCGGGATTGGGTAAAAATCAGGAATGGTTTATCAGCGGTAAAATAGGGGGTGGTACACAGGATGAAACCATTTATGAAACGGGGTTTGGGTTTGACAATTATGCCTTGACCATCGGTTCTGATTACCGTTTTGCCGACAAAGGCTTAATGGGTTGGGCATTAGGTTATGGACAAACAAACATGAATGTCGACCACAAAGGTGGTGGCATGGATGTGGGTAATTACAACGGTACTTTCTACGGCAGTTATTATCCTTCTGATAACAGTTACATTGATGCCATTACTGTTATTACGCGCAGTCATTATGAGATGCAGCGTCGTGTGGTGTTTGGTACCACGGATGAAACGGCCAAAGGTGATACGGATGGTATTGGCTATGCCATAAGCATTGGCGGAGGATACGACTTTGTGCGTAGAGGCTTCACTTCAACGCTGAATGCGCGATTGGACTACCTGAGCACCTCTATCGGTAAATATAATGAAACCAATGCGGGCTCTTATAACATTGCGATTAATAAACAACAGACATCTCAACTGGTTTCCACGGTGGGTGCGCAATTGCGCTATGCCTTTAGTTATTCATGGGGGGTGTTAGTACCCCATCTCAATATATCGTGGCTTCATCAGTTTCAAGGCGATGCCAATAAAGTGAAAGGGTATTTCCTTGTCGACCCGAACACGCAGTTTAGTTTTGAAACCAATTCGCCCAGTGTTAATTATTATGTGCTGGCTTTGGGGGCATCGGCTACGTTTGCCGATGGTGTCTCTTCCTTCCTTCAGTACGAAACCACGGTGGCGCAGGACAATCTGACTGTTTGGAATGTGGCGGCGGGTCTGCGGTTTGAATGGTGAATAGGGTGCGTGGCGCATATCCATGTGACCACTCTCAGCAATCAGGGAAGTGATTACGTGCCTGTTCTTTGAACCGCCAGATTTTGCGTTCAGGCCTACGCCCATTG
>Ga0316202_10000853_pt1 | contig 27706 bp, 24 predicted proteins | sample 3monrhotite_MG_FD_204934 | JGI IMG/M metagenome (GOLD analysis project Ga0316202, IMG submission 204934) | Microbial mat bacterial communities from mineral coupon in-situ incubated in ocean water Damariscotta River, Maine, United States -... | ecosystem: Environmental > Aquatic > Marine >... | reverse complement strand
TGGGCACAAGAAAATCAAAGTCTTTGTTTTGAATTGTTTCAGTTTTTGAATTCATGTTTAAAAAAGTTAACGAGCTTGTACTACCTGTTTACTCCGTGTTTTATGGTTGGTAAAGTAGATGCTGTTAATAATTTCTGACAACATGCATGATCAACTGATTGAACTTGGGTTTGCAAGAAAAGAGGCGAGTGTCTACTTGGCCTTGTTAGAATTTGGGACTCAAACCGCGTCTGTCATTGCCCGACGTGTGGGGATGCCGAGACCTACAGTCTTGTATTTGTTTAAAGGGCTATTGGCGAAGGGGTATGTTCGCAAAACACAACGTGGGCGCACTCAGTATTTCCATGCGGAACCTGCCTATTTGAAGCAGGCTAAGCAGGCTGAACTACAGAAGCAAGAAAAAGGTTTGGAGCAGATGATTCCTTTGCTTGAGGAGTTTAAAACGCCGTTTAGTTCGGCTCCAAAGTTGCAGTTTTTTGAAGGACTAGAAAATTGCCAAAAGGCCTACATGATGCTTTCTGAAAGTCAGACGGACGTGTATGAGTTTGCAGCACATGATGATTTGCTCAAAATGGGCGAACAGTTTATGGAGGATTTCATTGCTGCACGAGTGAAGAATGAGGTTTTGATACGTGCGATTTGTCGACAGACAGACGTACATGAATTCTATGTTGGAAAAGATAAAGATCAAAAGCGCGAACTCAAGATGTTTGATCCTGACTTTGGAGGCTTATATTCCTCTATAGCGGTTTTTGAAAATAAAGTTTTACTGTTGAATCTTTACAGTGATGCTTTTGCAATTATGATCGAAAGTCATGAGGTGGCGGAAACGCTTAAAACGATCCATCGTTTAGTGGGGCGTAGTTTGTGAGGGGGGTATCGCTTTGCTCACTCTCACGTCGTTACTCGGACATGCCAAAGCAAGCTTTGTCGCGTCTCTCGTTCCTACTCAGCATCGAACCCGTTCCTTCGGAAGGGTTCTCGTCCCCATTAACCACAACTTAAAAACCACCCACGTGGGGTGCTTTGTAAGTTGGAGCAGGTGAGGGGAGTCGAACCCCTGTCATCGGCTTGGAAGGCCGAGGTAATAGCCATTATACGACACCTGCGAATGGAGAGTAGTAAGTGTGTAAACACCCTTACTAGTTCGGAATGAGCTAGGTGCACTGTGTACACCTGCGCGTGCGTTCTTTCGAATGCCCGCCTATTCTATGAATTTTAGAGCCTATTTGCAAGTGAATTTAGCTGCTTTTTATATTTAAGCTGATATGCTGCCCTCATGAAGATAAATATTTATACAGACGGAAGTTGTTTAGGGAACCCTGGTCCAGGGGGATGGGCTTACTTAATTGAGGTGAGTGGACAACGATTTGATGATTCTGAAGGGGCTGTTCATACTACGAACAACCGAATGGAGCTGCAAGCTGTGATTGAAGCAGTGAAAGCAGTTGAAGCAAAGAAAATTGAAGGTCCAATTGTAATTCATAGTGATTCTGCCTGGGTTGTGAATACCATGACAAAGAACTGGAAGCGTAAAAAGAATCTCGATTTGTGGGAGGACTTAATACCTCGTTTGCAGGGCAAAGATGTGTCTTGGCAGTGGGTTAAAGCACATGCCGGGCACCCTCAAAATGAAGACTGTGATACGCGAGCCTACTTAATGGCGAAACATTATAAGTCTATTGCGGCAGGAATGGATCCTGAAGATCTACGTTTGCCTGGCGACGTTCCAAAGCTTTTTTAAGTTCTTGATAAACTTTTGGACTGGTCATTCCACTGACGTGGAGTTTTTCTAGCATCTTATCTTCCACATGGAAGGCAGCCTGCTGAGCAAGATAAATCTGAACACTTCGACATACTTCAGGGTGAAGTGTTTCAAGCTTTTTGAGTTTTTCACGAGCTTTTTTCTTCCATGTTTTGTATCTGTTCTTAAATTTCTTAATGACTTTTTCATCAAGAAAGACATTGCTTTCATCAATTTCTTCTAGGGCTTCCATTACATCTGCAGTGGCAATCATACGTGCTCGGAACATTTCATATCGAAGCATAATCTCTTTATGCTGGAGCTTTTGTCTATAGTCACAGACTCCCAATTGTTCAATACTTTTGGCTAGCCAACCTCGAGGATTCGGCCAAACTATGCGCCCTAACTCTACTTTTTCTTTTGAGTGTAAAGACTCCATTTGACGGTTCACATTGTTCAAAAGGATGTTCAAAAGTTCTTGAGTGATTTCTCCATGGTAGTAAAGTTTAGTGAAGCTTCGTCGTTCAATACCTAGTAGATGCCGTTTCAGAATGAGAGCTAAGTGATCACTGTCTAGTTCGTGTCTATTGTGTTCAAAGAGATCATGGATGTGTCGACTACAATGGTCACAATGTTCATCGTAAGACCGTACAATCTCTTCGTAGATGTCCTTAGAAATGAACTTCTTTTCAAGCATTTCATCTAACTTACAGTGAACTCGTTTATCTATAAGAACCATGTTTTCTTGGGCTTCAAATCGTTCAAGGATTGAGAATGACTTGAGTCCAAGTAATGAAAGAAGAGGTTCAATGGTGAATCCATTAAAGATAATGGTGAAGAAAATCACGGCAACGGTGAAGATCAACATTTCATCATAGAAGGGAAATGTTGTAGGCAGGGTCAGCATGAGTGCGATAGCTAGAGCCCCTCGTAGTCCACTCCATTGAATGACATGAATCCAAGATCGAGGGATTCGTGATTTTTTATTTAATCGATTCATGAATGGAAGAATTCCATATACCGCCACCATTCGTGCAGCAATCACTATGGCAATCACAAGAAGTGCTGGAATCAAAAGGGGAAGAAGTGAGTCATTAACACTGTAAATAATGAGTCCCACCATCAGGAATAGTAAGGAGTTGGCAATGAAGGCAGAGTAGTCCCAGAAATGAGTCATGATTTCTTTTACACCTGGCGAAATCTTATAAGCTCCATAGTTTCCAATTACAATTCCTGCTGCAACTGTGGCTAAAATTCCAGAAACACCAAGGAAGTATTCAGCGACTATAAAGGTGGCATGAGCGAGAATTAGAGTGATTGAGATCTCAATTTCTTTTGAGTTTTTAACGTAGTCGAGTGCTTTGGAGAATATGAATCCCATCACGACTCCGGTGAGTATTCCTCCAATTACCACGGCACCAAAACTCGTGAAGGAACCAAGGAGTTCGGCTTTACCAAAATGAACCTTTTGACTGTTGGCAATTTCAAGCAGTATTCCAAATAAGACCAAAGCGGTTCCATCATTAAAGAGGCTTTCACCTTCGACAATGGTTTGAAGTCTTTTAGGCGCTCCAATCTTTTTAAAGAGTGAGAGCACTGAGATCGGATCAGTCGCTGAGATTAAAGATCCAAAGAGCAAGGCAATCACCCAAGGGAAATCTAGGAGGTAATGCATTCCTGCACCAACCAGACCTGCTGATATCAACATCCCCACAGTGGAGAGGCTAACGATTATCGGCATATTCTGAGTGAATTGTTTGATATTGGTGTGAAAGGCCGATTCAAATATCAAAGTAGGGAGGAAAACATAAAAAACGAGCTCCGGGGATAGCCGGAACTCGCTTAGGAAACTCATGAAGTGTAGTTGTTCTACTGTAACACCGAGTAGTATCCCAACAATTACTAGTGCAACCGTATAAGGAATTCGAGAGTTACGGAGTCCAAAACTCACAGCTGTTGCAATAAACAAAAGTGTAATGACCGAGAGGGCCGAGCTGAGGACAAAAGGATTCTCCATTTTGGAGGGTCAAACTACATAAGAGCGTTCAGTTTTTCTTGAATTGCATCTTTTGGGATAGCACCAGTCACACGGTCAACTTCTTCTCCGTTTTTAACGAAAACTAAAGTTGGGATGCTCATCACACCATATTTTTGCGCCAAATCTTGGCTTGCGTCAACATCTAATTTAACAATCTTAGCTTTTCCTTCTAATTCACCAGCCAGTTCTTCAACAATAGGCATAAGCATTTTACAAGGTCCGCACCAGTCCGCGTAAAAGTCGATCATAACGGGTACAGTTGACTTTGTAACTTCTTCGTCGAAGTTTTGGGCATTTACTACAGTTGCCATAATTAAGTGGAGTAAGGGGTAAGTGGAGACAGATTACACCCATGTCATCATTGAGAAAAGACTAGAAATGTGCTATAATTAACAGATATACTTTGTCTCCATGAAACGCCTATTCCCATTACTGCTATCGATTGGTTTCCTTTTCTGGCTTTTGCAGCCAGGGACTCCTGTGCGTGGAGGTGTGGTTCAAGGCGCAGATTATTTGACGCTTAGCCCTGTTGAAACGGCTTCAGTTGGTGCTATAGGTTCTGAATATGAATCCACAGCGAATTTTATTTCTCCTGTGTTTGAGTCTGACCATGAGTTCCAACTCTTGGGGCTTAATTGGCAAGAATCTATTCCTGAAGGAACGGCGGCTAGTCTTGAAATTCGATTCAAAGATATGAAAGGGGATTGGTCTCAATGGGAAGCCATTCATGAAGATAATGACCATGCTGATCATGCAGGATTAGAAGAACAATGGAGTTATGTTATGACCAATGACAGCACGGCCTTTCAATACCGAGCGAGTCTTAGTACAGAGAACAATGCTATCACACCAAAATTAGCTGATATTCAGTTCGATTATATTGATGGAGGGGAACCTTCTAAAGTGGAAGAACTTTCACGGCTCGTTTTTGATGACGATGACGATATTGTTAGTCGAGATGAATGGGGAGCAGATGAATCGTGGCTTTATGCGAAAAACTATTCACGTTCAGATGATGCTGAATATTCGAATGAAGAAGTAGAAGAAAATGACTTTCCTGAATTAGAAATTGTGAAGACGATTGAATCAATTAAAGGAGAAGAACTTTTATGGCCTGTTGAATATCCTAAAGATGTAGAAAAGATTATTATTCATCACACGGCTTCTACGGAGGACTTGGATGATCCAGAAAAACTCATGCGATCAATTTACGCTTATCATGCACTTTCTCGTGGATGGGGGGATATTGGTTACAACTATCTGATCGATTCAGACGGTAATGTTTATGAAGGTCGTTATGGAGGAGATGGAGCTGTGGCCGGACATGCTGCGGGTTACAACACCGCCTCGGTAGGGATCGCACTATTGGGACATTTTGAGGAGACGCCAATCACTTCAGAAATGATGCAGTCCTTGATGGGTGTGGTTTATGACCAGTCGGTCCTTCATGGAATTGATCCCGATGGTTCTGGAGAATTTAGAGGAGAACGATTGCCAAATATCATGGGACATAGTGATGTGACAGCCACGGCCTGTCCTGGGGAAGTGACTTACGATTACTTGCCAGAGATTATTGATGCGGTTGGAAAGAGTATGGATAAGCGACGGAATATGAACTTTGATGATGACTATGCTTATGAAGAAGTAGGAGATCATGAGATGGTTTCTATCGATCCAGAAGGGGACGATACGGTGACCATTAAAATTAAGAATGTAGGTGAGAAGCGATGGAATAAAGACACCTTCCTTACCTATGACACGAATAAAGATGGAATAGCTGTGATTGAAAAAGACAAGGACAAGTCAATTGCCTCCATGAAAGAATCTTATGTGAACCCAGGGGAGACGGCGACGTTCACCTTTGATGTTGAAGCCACACTTGCTGGTGGAATGACTCATTTTGATTTAGCGCCAATTTTTGATGGAGTGGAAAAGACCACTCATTATATGGACCTAACGGTTTATGTTGAACAGCCTATGGTGGAGTTCGATATTGTTGAAGATGATATGCCTGCCTTTATGAAGCCTGGGCAAAGTGAAACGGTAACTTTGGAAATTGAAAATGAAGGAAACTTCACTTGGTTGAATAATGGGGATCACCCCGTGGTTCTTAAGCAAAGTGGAAGTTCAAGCCTGACGAGTAAAACCACTCTTTCTGAGCTTGAAGAGAACAAGGTGAAACCTGGAGAAATAGGAACCTTTAAATTTAAGATCACGGCTCCTTCAACCGGAGGAAGTCACAATCTATATGTTTACCCAGATGTTGAAGATTCGAATGCTTACATTGAAGGCACGGCTCGTCTGAAAACTAAGACCTCAAATACTGAGGAGGATGCGGAGCTTGGAGATATAAGTGAGGATCGTGAATTTGAACCAGGAGAAGAGAAATACCTATGGGTAGAAGTGAGAAACACCAGTGCAGACTATTGGTCCAATCAAGACTTAAGTGTGAACTTTGACGCACCGTCTAATGTGACGATCACTAAGGCTTATATGAGGGTTCGCTCTCTTCCACCTGGAGCTTCCGCAAAGGTTTTCTTCCAAGTTGAAGCGCCAAAAACTGAAGGAACTTATAGCATTGAACTGATGCCCACTCTTAAGGGGAAAGACCTATTAGATGATGAGCTTGAATTCGAGATTGAGGTGACTCGTACAGAGGTAGAGGAAGTGGAATATGAGCTTCCTATTCGAATTAAACTGACACCAGATGAAATGAGTGTCCCTATTATTTCTAGTAATGAAAACTTTGCTCTCTACGCAGGGGACGAACTGCTTGAAACATTCAAATCAGATAGCCGAATTTTTGTAGATGAATCGAATGGGACTTATTCCATTGGTTCTTCTAAAGGACGATTCTTAACCGATGAGCCAGTACGAATCGTTCCAGAGGATGGAGGAATTCTACAGTTGTTGAGCATGAGTCAGGTCCCTGGATGGAACCTTGATCTCAATGATAATCAGTTCCGAGGAACCTTAGAAATTCGTGAAGAAGACAATAAGCTCATCGTGATTAATGAGCTTCCATTGGAGGATTACTTGAAGGGGATCGCCGAAGTTTCAAACAACGCTCATCCTGAAAAAGCTAAGACCATTCTAGTTCTTGCTCGGAGTTACGCTTACTATTACATGACAGAGGATGAGAAGTTCCCAGGAATGCCTTACCATCTTGATGACGATCCTGATTCTTCACAAAAGTACTTAGGTTACGGCTTTGAAGAACGTTCAGCGAACATCACGGATTACGTTGCTGAGACCTCAGGAGAGGTAGTCACTTATGATGATGAAGTGATTAAGACTCCTTACTTTAGTGAGTCTCCTGGTTACACCATGAGTGCTGAATCAGTATGGGGTTGGAATCACACACCTTGGCTGCAAGGAGTACAAGATCCTTATTGTGATGCAGAAGCCTTTTATGGGCATGGAGTTGGACTATCTGGTTGTGGAGCCACAGGAATGGCTGAAGCAGGTTACCTTTACGACGAAATCATAGAGCACTACTATCAAGGTGTAGATTTATCTGTGATAAAATAAAGCCATGATTCTGGCGCTCAATACGGCTCAACGTGAACATGAAATGGCACTCCTCAATGGAGATGAGATTCTTGCCGAAGAAAAATGGGTGAGCAGCCGAGATGATGTAGAAACATTAGTGCCTCGACTGGAGGCAATGCTTGAAGGGCTCGGTCTTGATAAAAGTGAGATTCACGACATTGTTGTTGTGAACGGTCCTGGTCCTTACACCGCCGTACGAATGGGGGTGAGTTTTGCCAATGCTCTTTCAGAGGGCTTACAGGCACAATTACATAGTATTAGTACCTTTGAACTGATGGTGAAAAAGCTTGCGACTACCGACAAGGTTCTCGCACTTCTTTTTGCTGGTGGTTTGGATGCCGCTGTTTACCACGAAGGGGACGTGCAATTGGGTTCACTTTCAACGATCTTGGCAAAGCACAGTCATGGTGACACAAAAGTAGTGGCTGAATTGAATGAAGTGCAATCTGTAGAATTACATTCTATCTGCCTTGAAAAAGGCTGGCAGGAAGTAGAAGGGCATGAACTCTCTAGTATGGCTGAAGTCCTTCTTACTTTTGGTTTGAAGGCCGCACAAGCGGTGGATCTTGCCGATGCTCAATACCTTCGATCACCAAAAATCACTCAATCCGCTAACCCTTGGAAAAAACCATGAGTCTTTATCTTGTCGCTACCCCTATTGGAAATCTTGATGATATGACTCATCGGGCTATTAAAACCTTGAACGAGGTGGATTTGATTGCGGCTGAAGACACTCGTCATTCCAAGAAATTATTGAATCATTATGAGATCACAACTCCTATGGTGAGTTACCATAGTCACAGTGGACAAGGAAAAGTGGACAAGATCATTGATGATCTCGTCTCAGGTAAATCAGTAGCTTTGATCTCTGATGCAGGTACACCTGGAATTTCAGATCCTGCTTGGGGATTGGTTCAAGCCGCCCTTGAAGCGAAAATTGAAATTATTCCTATTCCGGGAGCGAGTGCGTTCCTTACAGCACTCATGGGAAGTGGCCTTCCAATGAATCAATTCACTTATCTTGGCTTTATACCTGCTAAGAAAGGACGACAGACGCTCTTTGAATCCCTTAAGGAAACAACGAGAACCACCGTGCTTTATGAATCGCCACACCGCTTACTTAAGTCGCTGTCGCAAATGAACGAGATCCTCGGAGAGGATCGAGTGGTTGTTGTTGCACGTGAACTTACAAAGCTACATGAGACTTTTCACCGTGGGACTTTAGGTGAACTGCTGGAGTCTTTTTCAGAGAAGAAACCAAAGGGAGAGATGGTGATTTTAGTCGCACCTTCCAACTTTGTTTACAGATCTAATGACTAATCTGTAGTATTCCTGTATAAAGTTATCTAGATTCCTGATTAATTCTTATGCAAAACAACCGTATCGCTTCCAAAGAAATCACTGATGCCCAAGATTGGGCAGCTTTTGTAGCTGAAGAAGTGGTCAAACGTTTTCCTGATCAAGAACTTTATACTTGTGCCGCAGGGATCAGTCCATCAGGAGTGATTCACTTCGGAAACTTTAGAGATGTAATGACGGCCCTTTCTGTCGCAGAAGCGTTGAAGGACTTAGGAAAGAATGTTCGACTTCTTTTCTCATGGGATGATTTTGATCGATTTAGAAAGGTGCCCAAAGGAATGCCTGAACATTTGAACCTTCCTCTCACAGATGCGATTCTTGAACAAACTGATGCGGACTTGAGTGCCTATATTGGAACGGGTGTAAATCATCTTCCTGAAGATCTTAAAGAGGTGGCGATCAAAGCCTGTGAAAAATGGTTCCAAGTTGAATATAAGCAGTACGAAGGATGTCCTCTTACGTCTATTCCAGATCCACTAGGAGAGTTGGATTCTTATGCCACTCGTTTTGAAAGAGAATTTGAGCAAGCAATGAATCTACTTGATATCGATATTGAATATCGAAGACAAACAGGTGAATTCCAAGCGGGTACTTATGCCGATAAAATGATTCTTGCACTTCAAAAGCGTGAGCTCATTGCAGAGACGCTTTTCGGTTTCATGTCAGAAGTTTCAATTGAAAGAAAGGGGCTAGTTAAAGCAGATTACATTTCATCTTTTTATCCAATCTCTGTTTACTCAAGCTTCACAGGAAAAGATGCAACGGAGGTTCTTTCATTTGATGGTGAACACACGATTCGTTACCGATGTAAGATTACTAAGGAAGAAGAAGATGTAGATCTCCGAACTGCAAAGAATGTAAAACTACAATGGAAAGTAGATTGGCCAATGAGATGGCATCATGAGAATGTTCATTTTGAACCTGGCGGAAAGGACCATGCTACACCAGGAGGAAGTTATGATGTTTCCGCAACACTTTCTGAAAAGGTTTACGGACGACCAGGTCCTGTCTTTGTTGGGTATGACTTTATTGGGATCTCGGGTCTAGATGGAAAGATGTCTGGATCAGCGGGGAACGCGATTTCTCCAGGACAACTTCTTGAAATCTATACACCAGAGTTACTTCGATGGATCTACTCTCGTACAAAACCAAATCGACCGTTCAATCTTTCATTTGATTCAGAAATTTACCGACAGTACACGGAGTTAGATCGAGAACTAGGAAACGAAGACGCAATGCCATTCCGACAACTCGTTGGTTACGGTCAGATTGTAAACTGGGATTTAGAGAAGTTGAACGCTCTCCTTGAGAAAACAGGGGAGTCCTATTCACAAGACTCTATTGTTCATCGTATTCCTTGTGCAAAGGCGTGGCTTGAAACCTACAACGAATCAGAAATGTTCCGTCTCACAAATGAGCCTCGAGTGGACTACTACGCTGAACTCCCTCAAGAAATTAAAGATCAATTGGCTGAACTTGTGACTTATCTTAAGGAAAGCGATTGTGAAAATCTCGAAGAAATGACCGCCAAGTTATACGTGATTCCAAAGGAAGATCCTTCGGCTGCAGATCCAACTCCTGAGGATAAGAAACGACAACGAGCTTTCTTCAAAGCTATTTATCAACTTCTCTTCGAACGAAACAAAGGGCCACGACTGGCTACTTACTTCTGGGCCGTGGCTAAGGAAGAGCTTTTGTGTCGATTGAGTTTTTAGTGTTGTAGCCAGAACGACAACACTAATTTTTATAACTTGTACAAAGAACTTGTACGGATTTTTTTAATTTCTAATCATTTTATTATGAACAAATCCCAATCAAAAATTATCGTAATTCATGAGAACGAAGAATGGGTTCTACCCCTAAGAGATTCCTTTGAAAAGCTAGGTGCTCACTATGAAGAGTGGTTTCTGGATGAAGGAGTTATACCTGTTACAGACTCACCAGAAGAAGCAGTTTTTTACAATCGTATGTCTGCAAGTAGCCACACTCGTGGTCATCGTTTTGGACCGGAGTACACGGCTAATGTGCTGGCTTGGCTTGAAAGGCATGATCGTAAAATCGCAAACGGTTCCAACGCAATTCGATTGGAGTTGAGTAAGGTGGCGCAATACGCAGCCTTAGAAAAAGCAGGGGTACGCGTTCCTAAAACCTATGCGGTTGTTGGAAAAGAAAACATTCTTAAGACAGCAGACAAGTTTGATGGAAAACCCTTCATAACTAAACACAATCGTGCGGGTAAGGGCTTGGGAGTTCAGCTCTTTCGAACTCTAGCTGCACTGGAAGAGTATTTAAATAGTGAGAACTTTGAAGAGCCACTTGATGGCATTACTCTATTGCAGGAATACATTCAATCTCCTGATGCTTCTATCACACGAGTAGAGTTCGTCGGACAAGAATTCATGTATGCCGTGCGCATAGATACTTCAGAAGGCTTTGAACTTTGTCCTGCAGACTCATGCCAAATTGGAGATGCCTTTTGCCTAGCCAATCAATCCAATCCTCAACATAAATTTTCAATCATTCCCGATTTTGGTAAAAGCGAAAAAGAAAAAGAGCTTATCCAAAACTACATCAATGTAATGAAAGCACATGATGTTGCCATCGCAGGAATCGAGTTCATCACTGATGAATATGGTCAGAACTATTCTTACGATATCAACACTAACACTAACTATAACCGAGCCTCAGAATTACGTGCGGGGATTGAAAAAGGGGGCATGGACCACATTGCTGAGTTTCTTACTTCGAATTAAACGTCCAGGTCCCATCCCATCCTTCAGGCGGATTTACTTTGAGTTTTTCTACACGTTCCAAATAGGTCAGGGTAGGTCCATCATCGGGAAGTTTTTCAAGAATGGCTCGGAGTTTTATCTCCACTGAGTTCCAGTCTTGGTTTCGGTAATACTCAAGTGCAGTGTGCCACTCATTCACGAGTAGTTTTCCTGCCTCGCTCACGGCTTCATTGCTTCCCATCACTTCATAGATGTCTATGGCATCGGCTTTACCTTTGAGTCGTACTCGGTCAATTCGTCGGAAGAAGATGTGTTCATGTGCACCTTCCATGGTTCCTGCATTCACAAGAATTCGAGTTCCATAGAATTTATTTCCTCCCTCAAGACGAGAGGCCGTGTTTACGGTGTCTCCCATCGCGGTGTAATCGAATCGTTGTTCAGATCCCATGTTCCCAACAATACAATCGCCGGTCGCAACACCCACTCGAACATTCAAATTATGATTGGTTTCTTGATTGAGTTCTTCCACTTTTGATCGAATGGCCATTGCCGTCTGACAGGCTTTCAGAGCATGGTCTTCAGACTTAAGCGGAGCACCAAAGAGAGCCATGATGGCATCCCCTTCAAACTTATCCACGGTCCCTCCATGGGACATGATTTCTTTAGCAAAAGCATCAAAGTATTTATTAATGATGGTCACCACATCGTGCGGTTCCAGCTTTTCACTCAAGCTCGTAAAGTTTTCAATGTCAAGGAAGAGCGTGGTCATGTATCGACGCTCTCCACCCAGCGCGAGGTCATCACCTGAAGTAGAAATTTGATTCACCAGCTCTGGCGAAACATAATGAGAAAAGGCATTCCGCAGCTTCCGCTTCTCACGGAACTCAGTCACATTCCGATAAGCCATCACCAAGAGGTAGGCAGCCACCATCGCAAAGACAGGCCAGATTAGATTAATGATCACTCCATTATCAAATCGCCATTGAGCGTAGAAAGGGAAGGCCGCAATCTCCACCAGCAGTACAATCAGTCCCGCCCAAATTGGTAGGTACAAGAACGCAAATACCGAGATCAAAGCAATAATCGTCACAAGCCCCACAAAGGCCATCGTGTCTTGCTGTTCTAGGAACTCTTGATCGAGCAAAGTTTGAATCGCATTGGCATGGATTTCGATACCCATCATCGGATTAGTTGAATCGATAGGGGTGAAGAAGAAGTCTTGCGAAGCTTTGCTGTAAGGAGCAATGAGGACGATTTTACCCTCAACATCTTCAGGGTTGAATTCACGATAGAAAACATCTTTGAATGAGATTGAGTTCCATTCATAAGGAGCACTTTTGTAGTTGATAAGCATCATCCCATTTTCAATAGGAACTTCACTTCCTTTAAAAAGTTCATACGATTTCCTGTCTTCAGAATATCCTAATCCACTTTCCCAGTTTAAGTAGTTTCTGGCAATTTGCATGGTGATGTGTTCGCTCTCAATACCATTAACACTTTGAGAGAGAGGTATCCCAGTAATCTCTGAAGAGTTAGAGGAAAGATCTGAACCGTATATATTCGCATAACCAGTATTAACATGATCCTCAAGATCAAGCATCAGTTGAGTCTCTCCACTATATACAAGTTGGTTATTTATAAGCTCAACATTTCCTGTGGGAGATTTAATTAAATACAAATCGTTGATTTGATTTAAGCTTTCAATTAGAGATGAATCATTGGGGTGGGGGGTTTCAAGATAGCTAAGTATGGTTTTTGTAAACGAACTTGGATCCTGGTCTAAAAAGTAATTCAAAGCTAGATCTACTTCTGTAATTCCTTTGTCTTCACTGTTGAAAAGGATATCAAGCATAATTATATCTGCACCTGCATTATCTAGAGTTTCTATTACATTTGAATAATAGGATCTACTCCAGTCTCCAGTATTCCCTAGTCCACCTTCTTCAATAGAAGTTAATGTGGAGGCATCAATTCCTACAATTACAATATCATCAGAAATTTGATGATTAGATTCAAACAACTTATTTGATAAATTTGCCTGAGTTGAACTTAATAGGCCTAAACTATAAGCAAGTAAAGATATGAGTAGTGTGATACTCATAATGATTAAACCAGTAATGATTTTTTGAATACTCTTCAAAAGATATAATTAAATCTGTTAATTATACCAGATATTCAGTTTTTTTAGAAGGTCTAGAAGCTTAGTTCCTCTTTCTTCGTCGTCCTGCAGCAGCAAGAAGGAATCCAGCCATAACAGCGAGTCGTCCAGTAGGTGTAGTTCCAGTGGTGCTACATCCTTCAGGGTTATTACCGCCATTGGTTCCATTTGAAGGGTTCTTCTCACCAGTGTCATCTGGTAGCTCGTCTGGTCCATCAGTTGGACAAGAGTATATATCAGCAATTTCATTCATTTGACCTACAGTTAGCTCTGTTTTTTCTAGATCTGCACCGATAGCATGTCCAGCTATACTTGATTTGATACAGAGGTAAGCCCATCCCATGTCAGTTCCAGCATCTACAAGGTTAACTTGAAAGCCTTCAGAGTCACATTCATTGAATTCATTGTCTTCACCAGTGCTCGATGCATATTCCGTTCCAGCAGTAGCAGGAAGGTAAGCTTCAAAGCCTGTATCTTCTCCATATCCATAGTCATCCTCACTACCTTCAAAGTCAGAAGCTTCAGAACCATATTCAGTTCCAGTAAAGTTACTGCTTGAACCTCCATCATTAGTTGATGAATCAGCTCCTTCAACCATTCCTCCAAAGATCTCAACATCATTTACACCTTCTGGCATTGGGAAGTAGGCTTCAGCGTCATTAGAGTATTCATCAGAGTCTAATGCATAGGAAACAATAAGAGGACTATTTATTACTCCAAATACATACCCACCTTCAGTCGTGATAATAAGTTGAACACCTTCTTCGTTGACTTCAAGAGTAGCTCCTGAACCTGAAACTTCAGATCCATCTGAAAGGGTAATAGTTTCACCACCTTCAAGTGTAGCTGAGCTTGGTCCTTCTTCAGTAGCGCATTGTTCACCTTCCCATACACTTGAGTCATCATCATCACAGTCACTATCATTTGAAACTACACCTTCTGGCATTGGGCAGTAGTCACTCGCTGTTTCAGCATCACCATATCCATCACCATCACGATCAAGGTAACCAGTTTCCCAGTTTTGAGCTTCTGCATTGTTGTCATCACAATCTCCATCAATTTCAGACTGATAGTCGTCTGCTTCACAAGCAAGTTCACCTGCTCCAGTTCCAAGTCCATCTTGATCATTATCTGTATAAACAGTAATTCGGTCTGTTGCATCAGTATCAGTTGTCCCATCACAATTATTATCTACTCCATCACAAACTTCAGTTGCTCCAGGGTTGATAGCTGAATCAGTATCATCACAATCATCATCTGAGTCGTATCCATCGCCGTCGGCGTCTTCAGCGGGGAAAGTAATGGTTGTGTAGTAGAGATCCCATGTTCCAGAACTTGAATCCCATTCTGAGAAGTAAAGGGTGTTGCTAGTTACATCACATCGTGGGTAGGCTCCATCAATTGCAAAAGTATCACTTGTTGTATCACTTATGTCACGTACATAAATTTCTGCAGAAGCTTCTTCACCAACAGTATAAAATTCATAATCAGTTCCCGCACATTTGCCTGGTGCAGTTTGTTCGTCACTACCAGTTATATCAGTCCCACCATCTACACTAATATCATTGTCTGTACCATTGTAGTCAGTATAGTCATACGTACCAGTTGTGTAGTCATAAGAGCTTGTGTATCCAGAAACGGAAGATGTGATGCTTAGAATAGATTCAGAACAACTAGAAAAATCTGATCCAGTGCTGTTGTCACTTACTTCTTTGTGGTTGTCGCCACTCCAGTCACCAGGAACATAAAGGTATACGGTTCCTGCACTTGCAAGATCAATTGACGTAACAGCATCAAAGATATTATTTCCATATGAGCCACTACCGCAAAGTTCACTAGATGATGGTGAGCTTGCTGTAGGGTCAATTACCATAGGTTTTGATTCACCTGCCATTCCATCTTCTTGAATAAATACTTTTAATCCCGTGTCTAATTCAATCATGTTACGTTCATCGTAGTCTGTTGTGTTCACATCAGAAACTTCAGTGGAAGCTCCAACAGAAGGTACAGCGGCTCGTGCTTGCTCCCCAAATACGGTTCCACCAACCATTCCAAGGAATGCAGCTTTAGTCAAAAATGAACCTACTGTCGAGGTAGGAGTAATTTTTTGTGGTGCTCTACTCGGATTGCGTGGGGACATATATTATGGGGTAATAGTTAGTATATTATTCCCATAATTTGATGAAAAAGTCAATAGTAGGTCTAGGCTCTTAGTTTGACAGGGTGAATAGGGTCGTGACTGTATCTGTATTATTCGATGAAACTACATAAGGGAAGTAGTAAGTGAATTCACCAGCGTCATAATACCCTTCACCAATGATTTCAGCTGTTGGTGCTACAGGAGCTAAAGAGGAGTCAGTTACGACTTGATATTCTAAGTAAGGAATTGTTGAGCCAGAGGTGTCAGACAAGGCTTGGATAATATTCATACTAAAATATAGGTCTGTATAACTTGTTGTTACAAAGTCATGAATAGAAACAAAACCTGTGAATGAGCTAGCTGCATCATATGCCATTAAAACAACATTATCGATTGGCAGTACTGAGCTGAATGGATCCTCTTGAATGATTCCTTCATAAATTTCAGTGTTTTCAGTGAAATTTCTTGTTGCTGAGCCTATTGCATCATCAGGTAAAATATTAACTGAGCCTGAACCCGTTTCACCAATAAATTCCCATAGTATTACTGCGGGGTTATTTGATGTTGTTAGATAGTTTGATTCATCATTTATTTCATATCTATCTGTTCCATCACATAATGCTTCTAAGCTTCCATTTTCACATGGAGTACGAACTCGTAAGTACCATGCGTTAAACCCCATTGATGAGTCTGAAGGAAAACTCAAAACCCCGGTTCCATCATCGTGATAAAGGGGGATGGTCACGCTGTCTCCAGGAGCGATTTTGTTCCAGTTGCATGAGTGGTCGGCATCCAGATGTTCGGATATGGAGCATTCACCTGTAGATGCAGCGTCTCCAGTACCTGGAATGGGGAGGTAGTAGTAGCCATCAGCTTCGTAGGTGTTTTCTGTGGCTTCAGCGTAGACGGTGTAGTTCCCATCGCTCTCACAGTCGGTTCCGCTGTTGGTAAGGCAGAACACTTCTTCTTGTTCGACTCCAGATTCGAAACTCGAATTCTTCAAATCCACAATTCCTAACTCCGCAGCGGACTCGGCGGCCAGTCGTGCTTGGCTGTTCGCTTCAAGGTCTTGGAAGAGGCGGATCTTGTTTCGGGTGTCTTGGATGGACGTGGAAGCAATCACCATGATCAGAGTCATGATGACGAAGGCGAAAATCAGGGAGTAGGCGGGTCGGGTCTTATTCATAAGAAGGGACTTCAGAGTAAACACCAGTAGAGATGGTGCGTTGGAAAGTAATTTCAGGAACATCACCAAGGACATTGGCTCCGTAATCGTCGCTAAGGGTCACGGTCATGACGATGGTCACTTGAGGTTGGTTTTGAATTTCAGCTTCACTAAAGGCCCGGTAGGGGTCCTCTAGAGGGGTAACAATGACATAGAACTCAGTGATACTAATACTAGACGGACTGATGGGCATGAAATCCATTTGTTCACTGGTTTCATAGGTGTTGTGAATCGTGAGATCGTTCGCAAAAGGAAGGTCGCTTGAACCTCCATTACAGTTGTACTTTGTGTCACAGGTCCATTCATCTTCAATTCCATCTCCATCGCTATCGACTCCGGTGAGTTCAATCTTAGAAATATAGTGATCTCCACTGGTGTCATTCGTGAAGGATTCTCGTCCAATAATAATACGTTCATCTCCATCGCCATTGATCAGCATGATTTCATCCATCACATGAACATCAAGATTGTCACAGTCCGTACTGTTGAAACAGAAGGCATTGCTGTCTAAATAATCTCCATAAGTTACGGTGTCGAAAGGGTTCAGTCCTACATCAGTGTCAGCAGAGCTGTAGTCGGGGAGGGCGCAATCGTCAGGATACGTACCTGTTCCACTGGCACAAAGGGTTCCATAACCTGTTTCATCAAAGGGTCCTTCAACCGTTGAGCTTCCTCCTGATCCAGGGTCAACAAAGGCCTGTCCATAATAGCCATAATCACTAGAGCCCCATCCTAAGGCGCTATGAACTTCACGGAGGTAGTAGCCTTCATAATCAATGGTGTTTCGTTCGACGACTCGAGCCATTTGATCCATCAGGGATTGAGACTCGGTATAAAGAAAGACCTGCGCTTGAATGCTCTTGGCTGCTCGATTTGAGTTGTAGAGCACGTTCATTGAGATGGCCGAAACAATCGAGAAGATTGAAAGGGTGATCATCATTTCAACAATAGTGTTGGCGCGTCGTTTCATTAGTAAACGTTAGATATGGTTCGAGTGAGATCCACGGAGTAAGTTTGCCCTTTGCTTTCCCATCCCACGGTCACAGTGACATCAATGGCATCGGTAGAGTTGTGGCTATTCGTGGTGAAGGCCAAGCTACGGGTATAGATGCCTTCTTCAATCACTCCAAAGTAATCAGAATCTAAACTTTCTAGCCCTGACTGAGCGTAGAGTTTTCCTGCTTCTGTTGATGCATCACCTTCATAAATTTGATAAAGCGTGATGTTCTCATTGTTCGAGTTGGTCGTGATTTGCCAAGAGTAACGATAGTCCGAATCTAGGACGATTCTCTTGAGGTAGTAGGTCGTTCCAGGATCCATATGATTCGCGGTATTGGATCCACTCGAGTCACATTCATCTAAGCTTTCAGCATCAATCGCATCCCAACAGTCGTCTGCAGCGGATGCGTAGTTCAAATAATTAGTATCACGAACATTACGAACGGCCTCGATTCCTTCAAGAGCAAGGTTCATGGCGATCACTTTATCTCCAATCACTCGGTTACCGGAAATGGAAGTACGAATGAGGCTCATGGCAGCGGTCGTGGCCAAAACAATGACCGTGACAGCAATGATGCTTTCTACCAGAGACTCCGCTCGGCGTGGTGAAGTCTTCATGCCCTGATTCTATCATGGGCTCTTAGCCTTCTTGTAGTGAAATGTCTTATTGGACGTAACCCTTCGAAAGAACGGAAGTGAATCATGCATGAACTTACGTTCGCTTCCAGTCCAAGAAGATATTTTGCTACACTGTGGCTATGAAACACCGCTCCGCCTTTACATTGATTGAAATCTTGATCGTGATCATTATCACGGCCGTTTTAACGGTGGGCTTAGCCGTGTCTTTCTCTGGAGGGAAGGCTTTAGCTGATTTTAAAGCTGATAAAGCTGAGCTCACGAGCCTGATTCAACTCGCTCGAAACAGCTCATTATCGAGCGTATTGATTGATGATGAGTATGAAACTGATCATTATCTATTGGAACTTAGTAGTTCAGCCGCTTCATTGACCGCCGTGGGCTACGAATCAGATGGAACGGAACACACGGTTGAACTGGAAAGCATGACCTTCAATACCGATCATAATATTGAACTCGATGACTCTTTAACGGTGTATTACATTCCTCCATATGGGGAGGTTTGTTTCACTTACACTGGAGGGGCTTGTGATTATTCAGACGGTACGACGAGTGAAACCAGAATTTTAGAGCGAGAAGACTCAGATCAAACGGCGACCTTCACTATTACGATTTATAGTGGCTATCCTGAAGTGGATTGACAAATCTAAAATAAAATGGCAAAATCCCTTCTTGATTAAATTTTACAGATGGGTGAAGTCATTCCTTTCCGGCCAAAAAATGTAACTCCTAAGGTTGAGAAACAGCCTCGGCTTTCAATGTGGGAGCGTGTTAAAGGAAGTATGCGTAATCGTGTGATGGAACCTATTGGTGGTTTATTTGGAAACATTGTTCGAGACAATGCCAAGGCCACTTACAATGCAGTAACAGGAGCGGCAGGAGCCGTTGGTCAGTCGGTACTTCGACTCGTTGAGGCGCCACTTGAGCCTTTCCAACAATTTTTTGGAGCTGGTTTAACAGAGCTTTTCAAAGGACGAGTGCTTGATGTATCGGCACGAACCACGAATGGTTTTGCAGCAGGAGCGGTCCAAGTTCGACGAAGCTTCACTGAATTAGGACGAAGCTTCCAAGAAATAGGTTCAGGAATCTCACAAGTCGTAGACAATACGATCTTTGGAGCCACTCGAATAATAGTGGGGGGGATGTTTGGTAAGCGAGCGACGGATGATCTTTACCTGCATCAACCCTTTCCACCGGCATTTAATACACCTTGGACGGTAGCCGCTCATGACAGTCTAGATTTTGAAGGGGCCAACAACTACAACCATTTCCTTCAAGATCGACAAGCTTACCGCAGTGGATTCACCAACGGTATGTACAATGCTCATTACGATCCTTCTGGAACGCCACAAGCACTTCCAAAGAACGTGATTCAGTTTCCTGGTGCAGCAAATACAGCGCCTACAACAGAAGAGAAGGTGGCCGCTTAAGCTTTCACAACGAATCCAATGATCTTTCCAGGTACAAAGATCTCTTTAACGATGGTCCCATCCAAGAACTTCTGAACGTTTTCCATTTCTTTAGCATTTGAAAGGGCCGTGTCTTTATCTGCGTCTTTGGGTAGTTCCAATGTTCCTCGTAGTTTTCCATTCACTTGAACGGCGTAGGTGATGCTGTCTTCCACTAGGAGAGATTCATCCGCGACAGGCCACTCAGCATTGAACACGCTTTCTGTATGTCCCGTCATTTCCCAAAGTTCTTCGGCAAGGTGAGGGGCAACAGGGGCAAGTACACGAATGATCATGTCTTTTTGTTCGGCATTGAGTCCTTTCTTCATGGCTTCATTGGTCAGCTCCATTAGGGCAGCAATCAAGACATTGAAGTTCATTTTTTCTAGAGCTTCACTCGCACGTTTCACGGTTTTGTGAACCATGGCATCCATACCTTCTTCAGAGGATTCATTTTGAATCACACGATGGAGGCGATCCACGAAGCGAGCCACACCCGTAATTCCTTTGTCATTCCAGTCTCCACCTTGTGTGAATGGCCCCATAAACATGAGGTACATTCGGAAAACATCACTTCCATATTTTTCTACAAATTCATCAGGACTCACCACGTTTCCTTTTGATTTACTCATCTTCATTCCATCTTTGGTGATCATTCCTTGGTGCACGAGTCGCTTGAACGGTTCTTTGTGATCCACAAGCCCTTGGTCATGCATGAACTTATGAATGAACCGAGCGTAGAGGAGATGCATACAAGCATGCTCAGGTCCTCCCACGTACATGTCTACAGGGAGCCATTGATTGGCACGATCCACTTCCCAGGCTTTTTCTGTGTTCATTGAATCTGGATATCGGAGGAAGTACCATGAGGAGCACACAAAGGTGTCCATTGTGTCCACTTCTCGCTTGGCAGCCTGTCCACATTTAGGGCAGTCTACATTCACAAAGTCTTCCGCATCAGCAAGCGGTGATCGTCCTTTTGGAACGTAATCTTCAATATGAGGATGAACCACAGGAAGTTCAGATTCAGGTACAGGAACTTCTCCACAATCTTCACAGAAAATAATTGGAATAGGGGCACCCCAGTAACGCTGACGAGAGACTAGCCAATCTCGGAGTCGGAAGTTCACGACTCCATCTCCGAGTTCTTTTTCATTCAACCAATCGATCATCTTCGCTTTGGCTTCTTTTACTTTTAATCCGTTGAGGAAGTCTGAGTTCACGTGTTCTCCATCTCCTGTGAAGGCGGCGTCTTGAACGTCTTCGCCTCCTTTTACCACTTCTGTGATCTTAATATCATATCGTTTAGCGAATTCATGATCACGTTCATCATGAGCAGGAACGGCCATGATGGCACCGGTTCCATAGGTCATGAGCACGTAGTCTGCGATGTAAACGGGGATTTCTTCTCCATTCACAGGGTTCACGGCGTAGGCACCGGTGAACACACCGGACTTGTCTTTATTGAGTTCAGTTCGTTCCATTTCTGACTTCAGTTTGCTGGCCGCTTGGTAGGTCGTCACGTCCGCCATGTGATCTTCTTTCGTGATTGTTAATACTAGAGGGTTTTCAGGGGAAATCACCATGTAGGTTGCTCCAAACAAGGTGTCTGGGCGAGTGGTGAAGACCTCGATGCTTTCATCGTGGTCCACAAGGTCGAATTTCAGCTGAGCTCCTTCGCTTCGGCCAATCCAGTTTCGTTGCATCGCAATTGTATTTTCAGGCCATTCTACTTCTGAGTAGTCGAGCAGTTTGTCAGCGTAGTCTGTAATTTTGAAGAACCATTGAGTCAGATTTTTTTGAATCACCGTATTCTTGCATCGTTCACAGGTTCCATTATCCACTTGTTCGTTGGCGAGTACCGTTTGGCAACTTTCACACCAATTAACAGGAGCCGCTTTACGGTAAGCCAATCCTTCTTTATAAAGTTGAAGGAAGAGCCATTGCGTCCATTTATAGTACTCAGGTGAACTGGTTTCAAGATTGAGATCGAGATCATACATCCCTCCAATCGCAGCAATCTGTTCTTTCATCTTATCGATATTGGTTCGAGTTGTCTCAGCCGGATGTACACCCGTTTTGATCGCGTAATTTTCTGCAGGAAGACCAAAGGAATCGAATCCCATTGGTTGAAAAACATCGTGTCCTTTCATTCGCATGTAACGTCCCCATGAATCAACAGGGGCGTAGTTGTACCAATGCCCAACGTGCAATGCTGCACCAGATGGATAAGGGAACATTACTATATTGTAGTATTTGGGCCGCTTAGGTGACTTAAGGTCTACCTTAAAGAGCGCGGACTCTTTCCATTGAGTCTGCCATTTCTTTTCAATTTCCGGGGCGTTGTATTTGCTTTGGTCCATAGTAGCTGCATGCTACCTGGAGTTCTCCCTTCATTCAAGTTTAGTAAGATTGAATCTATTCTAGTGTCCCTCTGGATGTATGTAGAGCATATCTGCACGAGTGGCTTCTGCTGCTTGATGAATCAGTTCACTCTCATGTCCCAGAATGTTGTGTCCAAAGAGAAGCATTCCAAGTGCAACAATTAAGATGAAACTTGTGCTCACAGCGATAGCGAATTTAGTTCGGTCTCCTAGGGTGCTAAATACATCCATTTGGGCTGGCAATAAGGGTAAATCGTGTAATTATAACACTTAAGTGGACAAAGGTCAACCATCGTTGAATTGATCTCGCCTTGTAATTCAGGGAAGATAAGCTCTTCTAAAATGAACATATTATGGAGCAATCCCGTTTTGAACGACCAGGCCATTATGAAGACTTAATAGCCTTCTTTGAATCTGGTCAGGCTGCTAGGAAAATAGCTGGAATCGCATTTAGATATGGATTGGATCCTGAGACGGCAAAAGACGTGATTCAGGATGTATGGATTAAGGCCTATAGAGGGCGATACAATGGGACAGCGTCTCTTTCTACATGGGTTGGGACAATCGCAAGAAATACTGTTTTTGATTACCTCAGAAAGATGAGGGGGAAGAACTTAGTTGATATTGAGGATGTAGATGTAACTGACAATTCACCGAGTGCAGATCGACTTTCTAACAGAATGAGGGTTAGGGCCTTGCTCTTTGAAGCAATAAGCAATCTTGGTCCAGGGCATCAGGATGTAATTTATAAGCGTGAGTTTGAGGACTTGAAGTATAAAGAAATAGCAGAGGTCTTAGGTATAAAGCTTGGTACGGTAATGTCTCGTCTTCATAAGGCACGTAAAAGAGTCAAAGATGTGATGATTTCCAAGGGGGTTGATTCTGTGGAGCTATAAGACTTCCAATTTTGCTTTAATTCTGCTATAATTAACAGATTTAAACGCGCATTATGAATCTAATTTTAGCTATTCTTAAGACAGTACCTCTCTTCCTTTCACTCACGGAAGAACAACATGAGGCGATTTTGGAACACATCACAATGGAATATTATCCTGCCGGTTACTCTCTTTTTGAAAAAGGAGTGATTGGAGATTCTATGTACATAATTAAGTCTGGAACGGTGCGAATTCACAACGAAGGGCAAGAGCTAGCCAGCTTAGGCGATGGACAGTTTTTTGGTGAAATGGCATTGCTCGAGGATCAGCCACGAATGGCAAGCGCAGAGACCTTGTCAGAATGTGAAATCTTTGTTTTAAAAAGGGGCGACTTTTCTCAGCTCATGCAAAACAGCCCAAATATTGCAAAGAGTGTGCAAGCAGCATACGCAGCTAGAAAAGCAGAAAATTCTAACTAAACACGCCTCACATGATCGTTCTGCAGCTCCTTATTGCTCATCTCCTTGGAGATTTTGTTTTCCAATCAAATTCACTTCTTAAAAAGAAATACGAAAGTTGGAAAGGGACCTTTCAGCATGTTCTTATCATTACTGCGTTTACGATTCTTTTCCTGTTTCCATATTGGAACTCAGCTTGGACCTGGGCAGTAGTGGGAATCATTTTTGGGACTCATTTTGTACAGGATGTTATTAAAGTTGAATTAGATAAGCGCTACAACAAAAAGCGGAGCGTGATTCCTTTCTTTGTGGATCAACTGCTTCATATCGGTTTGATTTGTCTATTAGGGCGAGGTTTCCACGCTCTTCCAACTTTGGCTATTCCAGATTGGCTTGAGATACTCTACTACTCTGATCCTCTTAATGTACTGATCGTTTGTATACTTCTATTAACCTATACTTTCGATATCACTCTTTTTCAATTTAAGGTTCACGAAACACAAAAATTGAAACCTTATCATCCCGATTACCGTGGAATGATGGTTCGAGTGGTGGCCTTCAGTATTCTCTACTTGGCAATATTTTTATTCTTCGGATTGGATCTGTTCGCGTAGAGCATCCCCATCATCATCTGTTTTAGAGGTGAGTTCAAGGAACGTGAAAGTCCAAACAGCCGTTGCAAATACTTCAAATATTCCAAGGAAGTAAGATGCAAAGTAGAGAGCGACAAGACCAATAAGGCTTCCAATTAGGACACCAGTTTTGGCGAGCGTGAGGCTGGCAAACAGGAAGATAGGGGCTACGACTAAAAAGGGAATTAAGAGAGCAATGAGAATATTAATGATGATTCGTATAGAGATGATCATCATGAGGATGAACATGAAGAGCGTGTGGTGCCAGTGTCGTATCACCAGTCCACTACTGGCAAGCATGCTTTTGAACACGCCTCGTTTGTCGATCACAATAAAGAACTCAGAGTAGGTGAAGAGAACACCAAGGAAGAGACTCACGACTCCAAACAAGGCGAGGATCCATATAAAGAAGTTGAAGGCGTCCACACCAAGAGAACGAAGGATCAAGGCCGCGTAAGTAATAATGGTGACGAGACTGAAAGTCTTGATTAAGAGGTGGTATTCAAACAGCTGCAGGAATCGAGTGAATCCATAGCTGATTCCATCGAGAACTTTAACTTCTTGTCCGGCTCGTAATCGCGCAATGGATTGAATTAAAGCACCTTGGGTGAATACCGGGAGCATGGTGTAGGTCAGCCCAATAATTCCAGCAATAACGATTAAGAAAACCGCTAGACCCGTTTGATTGGTGATGAGATTCTTTAAAACATCAATCACTATTCCAAGGTAATCTTCTTGAAGGGGACGATTGGCAAAAAGTTCTGAAGACCTGAATGCCACAAACTGATATCCAAGGTAGATAATAGAGATCACACTACTTAGAACAGCGGGCACAAAAGCGAACCACCAAAAGAGATCTTTTCTGTTTTGGGTGAGGTGCCAGGCGTCGGCAATAATCTTTCTATAGTTCACGAATCTAATTATGCCGATAAACTTGAATTGCGCCAAGACCTTGTCATCTCTTATACTAAAAGTAATTAAACGCCACGTATGCCAAATAATGGAGTAAGAGAAGTCTCACTCGGGAAGTTAACCTGGCTGGATGTACAAAATCCAAGTCTAAAGCTTCTTGAAAAAATGAGAGACGAATATGGATTTCATGATCTTGATGTAGAAGATTGTCTTTCTGACAACCAACGTTCAAAAATAGATGAATATGATGACTATCTATTCATCATTTTGCATTTCCCTTTTTACGACAAGCGTAAGAAACAAGTAGTGAGTGAAGAAATAGACATCTTTATTAAGGGGGATCTACTTCTTACGGTGCACAAGGGTTCATTCAAGCCTTTTATTGATATGTATGAGTCCTGTAAGAAGAGTCCCTCTGAAAAGGAACGAATCATGGGGCCTGGGAGTGGATTTCTTCTTTATGAGATCATTGATTCTATGTATGGAAGTGCTTTTCCTATTCTTGATCGTCTTGAGAGGGGGGTGGCTAGCTTGGAGCAAACAGTGTTTTCCTGGAGTCAGCAGAAGGATATGCTTCGAGACATTTTGAATACGAAGAAGAATATCATCACCATGCGTCGAGTGATTCAACCTCAACGACGAGTGGTGGCTCAGATTGAACATAAGAACAAGAAATTCCTTCCTGAAAGTCTCGAAATCTATTTTGATGACGTGGTGGATAAGATTGAAAAGTTGTGGAGTAGTCTAGAAAACCTCAAGGAATTGATCGAATCGGTACAAGATACTAACGAGTCTATTATCTCTCATCGTACGAATGAGGTGATTAAGATTCTTACTATTTTCTCGGTTGTGATCTCTCCTCTAACTTTCCTGACAGGTTTATATGGGATGAATGTTGGACTACCATTTGCCGATACTAGCTTTATATTTGCAGGAATTATGATGGTTATGGTGATCATTATCTCCTTCATGATCCTCTTATTTAAGCACAAGCGTTGGATTTAGCCTTGCCAAGAAAGGGGTCTATCAGTAAAATACGTCTGCTCTAACTTCAGATAAAACTATTATGAAACACGACGAAAAGAAAAAGCTTATTAAGAAATATGGTAAGCACGATGGGGACAGCGGAAGCGCCCAAGTACAAGTTGCGATTTTGACTGGTCGTATCAACGAACTCACTGGTCATCTCAAGACTCATAAGAAGGATCTACACTCACGACGAGGACTCCTCAAACTAGTAGGACAACGTCGGCGACACCTTCAATATCTGAAGCATAAGAACCGAGAAGGTTACGAATCGCTCATTGAGCAGCTCGGTCTACGTAAGTAATTGAAATTAGGCTCCGCAAGTCGGGGCCTTTTTGCTATTCTATTCCAGCCTAGCACTGAGGGGGAGATCACAAGAGATCTCGTGAGAGATATCTTGAAATTTCTTCCTGAGTGACCTGGCCACTATTAACCCAGACACTCAAATGTCAAACATTATCAAGGTCTCGCGAACGATTGCGGGACAAGAAATCGCTCTGGAAACAGGACGTTTGGCTCATCAAGCCAATGGTGCCGTGACCATTCATCACGGAGAAACAGTCGTTCTTGCAACGGTTGTTATGTCAGAAAAAGGAGATCCTAACGCAGGATTCTTCCGTCTTACTATGGAATACCAAGAGCGTTTCTACGCTGCTGGTAAGATCAAAGGATCTCGATTCATCAAACGTGATGGTCGTTCTTCAGAAATGGGTATCCTTAAGGCTCGTCTTATGGATCGACCTGTTCGACCTCTTTTCCCAAAGAACATCACTAACGAAGTTCAAGGGATCGCTACGGTTCTCTCTGCAGATCTAGTAAATGAACCTGGAATCTTGGCATTGAATTCAATTTCATCTGCCATGATGATTGCGGGTCTTCCTTTCGCTGGTCCTATTGGAGCGGTTCGAATTGGACTTGTAGATGGAGAGCTCGTTCCATTCCCAACGGTTGAACAAACTGATGAAGGAGATATGGATCTTATCGTAGCTGGAACGGCTGATGCCATCACTATGGTTGAAGCAGGTTCAAACATTGTTGATGAAGAAACTTATCTTAAGGCTCTTCAAATGGCTCACGATATCATCAAAGAGCTTTGTGAACTTCAAATGGAATTGGTGGCTAAGGTTAATCCTACACCAAGAGAATTTGATCTTCGAGAATCAGACGACACCGCTTACGAAGCTGTAAAAGGATTCCTTACTAAGGAAGATCTTGATACGCTTGTAGGAGTGACTAAGAAAGATGTTAAGAAGAAATACGCGGTTATTGAAGAAAAGCTTAAGGCTCACTTCGCCGCTCAAATTGAAGATGAAAGTCTAAGTGAACGTGAAATTATGGATGCACTCCATAAGATGTTCGAAAAGAACATGCGTCAAAAAGTACATGAA
>Ga0316202_10000851_pt1 | contig 27752 bp, 28 predicted proteins | sample 3monrhotite_MG_FD_204934 | JGI IMG/M metagenome (GOLD analysis project Ga0316202, IMG submission 204934) | Microbial mat bacterial communities from mineral coupon in-situ incubated in ocean water Damariscotta River, Maine, United States -... | ecosystem: Environmental > Aquatic > Marine >... | reverse complement strand
ATCGCAGGGTTTGTATCAACGCTGGGCGACGACATCGCGAAAAAGATCAACGCGTAAGCGAGCCTGATCTCCATACCAAAGAAACACAGCGGAATCGCTGTCTACTCAAACCGGACAAATCCAAGGTGCGGCATGTGTCATTCTTCCAAGGCCTGCGGCTGGCGTAAACCACACCGACAAAAGGAAAGGCCGCATCCAATACGGTCAGCGCTGCCACCATGGAACCCGTGTTCGGTAATTTGCGTGCGCCAGCAGTAGTAAAAATCACCCGCACAAGTTGATGTTGAAACTAGAACGTTTCGGAGAGAAAAACTACGCGTAATAATGGCTGAAAATGGGTTTTTCTACAACGTCAACGTAAAGTTGGGGGATTCGCCCGCTTCTGGGCTCGCCCCTCTCGAGCGCCATGTTATGCGACATTTTCCACCCATTGCGAGTGCGACAATCGATATAAACAGTGTTGTCGAAGTGCGTTACCCACTGGCACGTTGGGATGCTCAAATATTTCTGCTGTCTCACGCATGCCAAGCTTTACCATAACTGCACGCGATCTGAGATTTATAACCGAGGTAAAAGACACGATTTCCGGTAACCCGAGCTGCTCGAAACCAACGCAAAGCGCTCCGCGTGCTGCCTCCGTGGCAAAACCATTGCCCCAATGTTTTGCAGCCAGCCGCCAACCAACCTCGACACAAGGAGAGAATGGAAGCTCTGATGTTGGTATATGCAAACCAACAAAGCCAATAAACTCATTTTCACTCTTCGTTTCTACAACCCAGAAACCCCAGCCACGTTCAGCGATTAGTATCTGGCAACGGTTTGCAATTGCGTCACTTTCGGTTCGATTGAGAGGGGTTGGATAGAACTCCATACCCCTTGGATCGGCATTGATCGCAGCAAAGGGTTCTCGGTCAGCAGCGCACCATTGACGCAACCGAAGGCGCTTTGTATCAAACTCAAATAACTCAGGCATTTGCTCCGACATTCGTTCTTGATGACGCATAACACAAGCTGTGCGGCGCAAACGAAGCACAGTGTAGTGTGCGTCCGAAAGAGCACCTTGTTATGTTTTTTTACTGATTTAAACATATCTAACTTAGCCAGCCCTTTTGTTTTGCAGTTTTTGTATACCAGATTAAGAAAGCGGAAACAACAAGAGACATTACGCTACCAACCAAAATATTCATATCGCTGCTTACTTGAGCTGTATGAACATTTGTCACGATCACGCCAAGCAGCGATACTATAAACAAAAATATGCTATGGGTTTTCTTAGTACTAATAGAACGTCACCGACTAGACCACCAAATACTGCAAGCGCAAATGCAGCAGTAGCCCATATAGGACGAGTTGCAACTAATGATTTTGCAGCTTCTGGAAAATTAGCAAGTATTGCTGGATTCATTTGCATAATGAAGTTCATACACCCCATTGCATTCCAGATTAATGAAACGACACAGATAACCCAAAAGCTCCAATGAGGTTTTACATGGGATGTACTCATTTATTTACTCCAACTGATAACTGATGATACATACCAATTAACTCTCAGGCAGCGCCTCAAATTCTTTACGCTTAGACTCAAACCATTTCTCCATTTCTTCTGGTATTTTCATGAACTCTTGCATCCTATTCATTGATTCAAGATGCGCCGCATCTTGTTTTTGAAACATTTCCATTCCATGTTGTTTACTTATTTCAGCCATTTCTTCAAACGTTTCAGCGTGAAATTTTTTGTCACATGCTCCGCCAAGTTGATTGCAAATCATAGTTTTCATCATGAACTCCGTTGGGTGTGTTTTTAAAACATAGCGACAAAACTCACCCAACGGAAACCGCATCGCGGTTTTTGGTCGGGTGAAGCGCCTAGTTAGGCAATATTGTAAAGTATTTCAATATCAGATTCTTCCAGTTTGACTTGAACTGCTAATATATTTTCCTCGAGATGCTCAAGGTTGGACGTTCACGGTATTGTAACCATTACTAGTGACAAATGAAGAAGCCACGCCAGCGCTATTTTTGATTCCGTTGTTCTATATTTTAATGCCAGTTCTTTTGTTATGATATTTTCACTAACACATGTGTCAAGAATTTCTTTAGACGAAGTATTGACCTATAAAATATGCATTCTGGACAGCATTGAGTTCGCCTCCTCAAACAACTATAGCGCAACACTACTTAATTCTATAATGACCTGTTGTCTCCAATATTCAAGAGTAAAAATAATTCTTGAGTAGATACGGCAAAGTCATCTAGGGGACCACCTGCAAGTCTCAAAAAAACGATATCTATAACATATGTACGCAGGCCCCAGCCCTGACCTTTGTAGAAATCATAGGTTAAAGATTACCAGAATAAGAAGTAAGTGACTCAGAGATAATACGATTGGCTAAACCACTACCGTAATAATCCGCTGTATCAATTACATCAACACCAAGCTCTATAGCTCGTTTTAATAACTGAAATGCCAGTTCTTCATTTAGGTAGGCTCTTCGCATTCTTGGAAGTCACATCGCTCCATAGCCAATATAACCAATGGGCTTGCCCCTTAATACCTTTTCTGTTGAATGCGCATACATTCCTCAATTCTGCGAGGCTAAACTTTTGCCTAACGAAGCTGTAGAAAAAGTCTATTCATCCCCGCATCCGGCCGTGAACTAAAACAAACATCAAGGTCAAAGCAAAGAATGTTATTTCGGAATAATAAATAGCGCGCTACAAACACATCGACACTATCTCTGACACAGGATTGAAAAACAAAATGCCCAGTTCGTCACACGCTTCAAATACAACGCAGCTTTAAAAGTGGTGAGTGCGCTTCCCATTTCCGAAACAGATGCTGCGCTCGTACTCAAAGACAAAATCGAGCGCTTTGCTAACGAAAATCGGCGTGATGGCCATAAAAATCACTACAAGAAATCGCTGCGACGCATTACCATCACCCACCCCGAACATGACAGGTCGTTGATATTAGCAAGCAATGACCTAGTCAGTCCTAGCAACCATCGTGCGACGTTACAAAAATCGTTGGGCTATCGAATTGTTCTGCAAGTGAATCAAAAGCTTCTTAGAGCGCACAGATGTTTCAACGCTCGGAAGTCGAGGCAGAGCGATACCGACAAAGGACGGAAGCGATTACTGCGCTAGCCGTTCAGCAGAAAGAACTATTCGCATGAACTTATTCCACACAGCGGTGCGCGCTCGCGGAAATAACGATTTAGTCTCTGCTTTCTTTGAGTTACTTAGGACTCTCCGAATCATTTTTATTTTTTGAGTAGGAGCGCGTCATCATCCTTAGTGTTCCCATCTGGCTTTTAAAATTGTTACAACCGCTACACATCATGACGTGCATTTTCAGAGATATGCGCTCACTAAGCTTTAGAGGCCGATCTTGCGCTTCCGACATCAGTCGGGTGGCATCATGACAGTTCAGCATTTTGCTCTCCTTCTAAATACCATCTGTTTTCTATGCATTCGCGCAAACGCAGTCGCGCACGGTGCAATAGGACATGTAAATTACTTGTGCTTAATTCAACCGTGGCACAAATTTCATCTGCACTCAACTCGATAAATTCGCGCATCATAAATACGCGCGCTTGTTTCGGCGGCAAGCCTTCTAAACAGGCTTCAAAAACCAGCCAGAATTGTCTCTCTCGCAACGCTGCTTCGGGATTCCCCCATGCCACAGGGCGTTCATCTGTTTGCCAGAACCCTTTACGGTCAAACAATTCCGAAAAGTCTTCATCCTCACCTTCTTCTCGCAGCAAGCTACTAACATTTACCATGCGCTGCTTTTGCCTCAAAATATCAGCGATTTTATTTTTTAGGATGGCGAATATCCATGTTTTGAGGGCAGCGCGTCCACCAAATGAAGTGGCATTTTTCATCGCCCCAATCAGTGCCTCCTGAACCGCATCTTCAGCTTGATGATTGTCATTCAATTGCAGCATTGCAAAGCGCAGCATCTGCCTGCGAATGTCTTCCAAAAATGCATCTTCAGAAAACAACTTCTGACTCCCACCCTCCTCACTCTGACTGATCGACATTCAACTCCCTTTTCCTTGCTCATTCTTTGCTGCGCTATAACTCGCTACACAATAGGGCACAAAGAAATTTAATAGAAAATGAAACCAAGAGATTGTGTCTATATGCAGCAATCGTCCACCTTGATTAATCAAATTGAGTATGCTGCCGACCACTAATGCGATTTTGAGTGCGTTTATTACAATGCGACGTGAAAGTGCCGCGCTAATCAGTTTTGTCATGCACCTTCCTTTACCCGGTGTTTTGTCATAAAACGCTGATCAATCCAATTCTTCCAACGCCATACCCAATTTCCCGAGGCGCAGAACGCGCCCCAAGAAACAATAGCATGTTTGGAACCCGTAGCTAACAAATACAAAGATCGTCTGCGTGGACTATAGCTTATAAACTTCCCACCTGAGATGCACGCCATCAGGTTATGCGCGACTACCGGGCCAGAGAATACCGCATGCACACCAGAACGAGCCATGGCAACGTCACTACGAGCGCACACATCGCCCGCAGCAAATACGTTGGGATGGGATGAGCTAAGATGGGTCGATTCCACGCTGATATAACCGTGTTCATCGAGAGCTAGCTTAGAAAACTGCAGCCAAGTAGGCGGAGTAGCACCCGTTGTAGCGATGACAATATCCGCATTAAGTAACTGACCGTTAGCTAGCAACAGTCCATTTTCATCACCGACTGCATGAGCTTGATGCAACTCAATACCGCGTTGTTTCAATACCTCAGCAGCCCGCTTAATCACGCTGGGGGAGTGTCCAGGCAATATGCCTTTCTCTGATGCGATCAAAGACACTCTAGCCTTACTCGCACGCATAGCCAGTGCATATTGAGCCGTGAAGGCAAGTTCCACTCCGGCAGCACCACCGCCCACCACCGCCAAGTGAAATTTATTTTGTTGCTCAGCCTGCTTCAAAATATCAGGCCAGCGCTGCACAAACTCACCCAATGGCTTGATCGGCAGCAGCCTCTCTCCTAGTGCTTGCAACCATGATAAATTGGTTTCACTACCGATATCGAGCGATGCAAAATCATAGCCCAGATACGAACCATCAGACAGCGCAACACGACACCGATCAGCGTCCATGCCAAGCACTTGCGCAAGGATAAGCTTTACACCCGCAGCTTGCGCGATGGGCCGCAAATCTATTTGACAATCTGACAACCTATAGTGACCTGCCATCCAGCCCGGCAACATCCCAGAATAAGTTTGATAAGGGCTTGGGGTGATGAGCACAGCATCAATATCCAAGCGCACTCTGATCAGTTCACGCAATACACTTAAGTGCGCATGTCCTCCGCCAATCAGAATCAAGCTAGGCATAGAGCTGCCTTGTTTTAACGGAAGTGGCGCTGCAGGATGCGCGCTGCAATAGCACGCTGCTCCGGCGAGGTAAGATCATCCTTGCCAATATATAAAAATGTATTCGGCTTGCCGAGTCCTGCATTAGATTCTGTAGCCGCACTTATGCCAAGAATTGTCGCTGCTATACCATTATTTTTTGCCAGACGTTCAAGCGTGCTTTTCATTTTGGCAAAATCCAACATGGCTGCAAACAGAACAGGAAGGCGGGGGGATTGTTTGCGTACCGCAACAAACACTTCCTCCGCCGATTCCGCAACGCCAACTGAAGAAGCCACCGCCAGTGAAATGATTGAGCCAGATGCTCCGGCGGCACTTGCAGGAAGCGCCGCTAATGATTCCAATTTTTTAGATGCAAAACCATTTTGCTCCAAAAAAGGTCGCATTTCCGTAACAATAAACGGATGAGGACGAGCTAACAATACAGTTTTTGCCATGATTTTCTCCAATAGATATTAGGTGATATAGCTGTAGTCGCGGCGAGTCGCACAAACCTTACACTCAAGCATGCAAAATCATCCTAAATCCCACTCTATATCCAAAACACGGTTTTTTTCAGCCCTAGCAAAACCATCGCCCACAGATTACGCAGATTCACAAAGATTAAACCCTATGCTTTTTGAAATCTCCGTAAATCTGCGGACAACAGCTTTTGTGGCTCGACGGACGAACACTCAGAGCCTAATAGCCGTGTTTTTCACTCAACGTTCTCTAGCTCCACTTCATATTTTAAGACAAAAAAAAGAGGCGCCTAAGCGCCTCTTTTTCATCACACAACTAAACTCTGTTGAGTAGCCTCTAGCCGAAAGTCTTTCTCAGCCAGAGATAATCTATTACTTATGCGAAATTGCTTCCCACAAAATCCCAGTTCACCAAACTTGCGAGGAATATCTCAACAAATTTAGGACGCTGATTGCGGTAGTCGATGTAATAAGCATGTTCCCAAACATCCACACACAACAGTGCTTTATCACCTGTCGTCAATGGAGTTCCGGCCGCGCCCATATTCACGATATCTAGTGAGCCATCAGATTTTTTTACCAGCCATGTCCAGCCGGAACCGAAGTTACCCACGGCAGAGGTTTGAAATGCTGTTTTAAAGTCATCCAGCGAACCCCATTTGCTGTTGATCGCATCCGCCAATGCGCCTGTTGGTGCACCCCCACCACTTGGCTTCATGCAGCTCCAGAAAAATGTGTGGTTCGATACTTGCGCAGCATTGTTATAAATACCACCAGAGGATTTCTTGATGATGTCTTCTAGGCTAGCATTCTCAAACTCTGTACCTTTAATCAGATTGTTAAGATTGGTCACATAAGCTTGGTGATGCTTAGCATAGTGGTAGTCAAACGTTTCGGCAGACATATGTGGTGCGAGTGCGTCTTTAGCGTAAGGCAGGGCAGGCAAAGTGTGTTCCATAATTATCTCCATTAAAATTAGCAAAATGGCGCAGCCATTGGCATCTAATATACCATAGTATTTACATCAACTATTATTTTTTGCGCCCAATTAGAACTCCAGCGAGGGGCGAAATACCAAAATTAAGGTATTCAAATCGCTGTTACGCAATATACCTGAGTATTCCTTAGGACTCGACCACACAACACCAATATCCAGCGTAGGCGTGTAAGCCCGACCCAGTTTGGGATATTTTTTTCCGAACACATATTCTTGTCGAACCAAATGCCCGCCGACCTCTGAGAAGTGAAGTTTTGCTTCTAAGGTAGAATTATTTATCCAGCTTAAAAAAGGCAGGTGCATATTTAAATTACTACGAAACAAACTCACATAGAGCACATCCGTAATATTCGGATTGTCGTGAAGCTTACCGCCAACACGGAAACTCCAACCTAGCTTCTCATCGGGGTAATCTATATTACCCTTAATTTTCCACTCAAGCTCCAACCAATGATCGGCTATTAAGATGTTGCTCTTAATATGTTTACTACCCGCGCTGATAAGATAGCCAGTATAACCTACATTGCTACCGATACGCCTTTCACCTGGGCGAACAATTTTGGCGATATTGCCAAAGAAAGCCGACACGGCCCAAGGCTCTTGAAAACCTTCTGTCGCCGATTCGATGACGTTTACACCCGTCTGTGCAATCCGCCCCTGCGTATAAAAACTATTTTGATTCTCTTTGAGATAGGTTCCCAGCAATGGCATAGGGTAGACACTAGCTTCTACCACCATATATCGAGGAATAAGTGAGCCTTTTATCAACTCTCTGTAGATCACCGATTCGCTAGTCGATTGAATAGTCGGTATCGCTTTATCTGTAAGCGGAATATTGATCCCAAAATCTGTGTAATAAGGGTCAAACTCCCACGTCATCTCTACTTTGCTTTTTTTTCCGAGCAAAGCCACTGTGGCAACATGCTTGGCAGCCTTGTCGCCAGAAAGAATTTGCGTGGTTTTATCCGCTTTTGCCGCAAATACTGGGGCGCAAAGCACGGCAGCTAGAACAAACAGCTCCACATGGATATATTTCAACAACATCATTTTTATCAATTAAATTTTCAATAACGATAGGTTTTCAAGCTAAGCTATTATATGAATGGCAACTCGCCAATCAAATGAGCTCGCAAAACTTCGACATTCGATAAGAATCTATCTACACCAAGCTCACAATTGTAAAATGGCGCGATGCTAAACGTTATTCTTTTCCAGCCCGAAATCCCTCCGAACACCGGCAACGTAATCCGCTTATGTGCCAACAGCGGCGCACAACTGCATTTGATACGACCACTTGGCTTTGCGCTCGAAGATAAGCAATTGCGACGAGCCGGTCTTGATTATCACGAGTATGCCAACATGAAGGTGCATGATGATTTAGAGGCATGCCTACTCAGCCTGCCTAACTCCCGCCTTTTTGCATTCACCACCAAAGGCGATCACCCGTATCACGAGGCTGCATTCCAAAACAATGATGCCCTCATGTTCGGCCCAGAAAGCCGTGGATTACCTAGCCAAATTTTAGAAGCGCTGCCGCCGCAACAAAAATTACGTTTGCCTATGCTGCCTGACAACCGCAGTTTAAATCTTTCCAATACAGTTGCCATCGCAGTGTATGAGGCTTGGCGTCAACTTGGCTTTAACAATGCTACGCCATAATTAAAATAAATTCTGATGCTTTAGCGCCTAATTAAATTCATCGCTTGGCTGTCGGCTGAGCAACTCTTCACTCGCTTTATCTGCCGCCAGCTTCTCATACAGCACACGATATACCGCTTCACATATCGGCATGTCCACCTCTTGACGCAGCGCAACCTCGTGCACTTCCCGTGCGGTATACACACCCTCGGCCACATGCCCAAGATCGTTCAAAATATCAGACAGTGCACGATTTTCAGCCAGCAGCATGCCAACTTTACGGTTGCGTGACAAATCGCCTGTGCAAGTCAATATCAAATCACCTGCGCCGGACAATCCCCCTAGCGTCTCGGCTTTTCCGCCAAGGCTCAAACCCAATCGCGTCATTTCAGCTAGACCACGCGTAAGTAAAGCCGCGCGAGCGTTATAACCTAGGTGTAAACCATCACTAATACCCGCAGCTATGGCCAGAACATTCTTGATCGCACCACCCACTTCGACCCCCACTACATCGGAACAGGAATAGATGCGCAAGCGCGAATGATGGAGTGTCTGAGCGAGACTTTGGGCAAAAGCAATATCGCTGGATGCCAAAGTCAAAGCGGTGGGCAAACCACGCGCCACTTCTTGAGCAAAGCTAGGACCGGACAGCACAGCACGAGGCAAATTATCAGGCAAAATATCTGCCACGATTTGATGTGGCAATAGAGAAGTCTTGTTTTCAAATCCTTTGCATAGCCAAATAACAGGCTTTGCGACAGCAAACGCAACGACACGCTCCAAAATGCTACGAAAAGAAGAAACTGGAACAGCAACAATGAGCACATCAGCTTCGTTTACCGCCACATCAAAATCCGCACTCAACAATAAAGACTGAGGAAATTCAATGTTTGGCAAATAGCGCTGATTGACCCGACTAGCCTGCATAACTTCAGCCTGCTGTACATTTCTCGCCCACAATGTAACTTGGTGACGCGGAGCCAAGCTACATGCCAGCGCAGTCCCCCATGCCCCTGCTCCCAATACTGATATTTTCATCATCTGCCCTATACTTCGTCGCTCTTGATATAAATTTTGATACAGCTGCTGTCCGCATAAGCAACCTAATCAAATTGGATGCACATCTGCAAGCAATTGAAAATATGCGTTAATTTATCAGATTTGCTTATTGCAACGTAATCCACCAAACCAAGTCAAAGACATACGCTAGGTATTAAAAGAAACCTTTCACGATTACCATTCCGGCAAGCCGCACACCCATGCATCTAGTGTGTCACATAGATTTTCAGACGATTCAAACTTAGTGCTTTACTTCCGCCTCTTGCTGCTTTTGTTGTTGATAGAGCGCATCAAAGTTAATAGGGCTCAGTATCACAGGAGCAAATCCGGCGCGCACGACAACATCTGACACAACTTCGCGCAAATAGGGATAGAGAATGTTTGGACATACCACCGCTAAGATCGGATCACTTTCGCCCTCAGGGATATTTCGTACTTGGAAAATACCAGCTTGCTTGGCTTCCACCAGAAACATGACTTTGTCTTTTTCTACTAGCTTTGCTGTCACAGTCGCGGTAACAGTTACTTCAAAAAGGCCATCTTCGATAGGTGTAGCAGCAGTGTTCAGTTGCAAATCAATTTGCGGAGCTTCACGCTCTAAAAAGACTCCCGGCGCATGAGGTATTTCCAGCGACAGATCTTTAACATAAAGCTTCTCAATATTAAAAACTGATTGTTCTTGTTCCGGGGCTGCTTTAGCTTCACTCATAACTTGTCCTTGTAGATTATATAATTAATTTAATAACTGGCTTAATTCGCCGCTACGATCTAATGCTGCAAGATCGTCATAACCACCGACATGGCGTTCGTCGATGAATATTTGAGGCACAGTGCGCTGCCCAGTTTTTGCGATCATGGGATCACGTAACTCCGGCTGCGAATCAATGCGAATCTTCTCTATCTCGGTAATCCCTTTGCTATTCAGCAATCGCTCTGCATGAATGCAATAGGGACATACCGCAGTGCAATACATAGTAACTTTAGCCATCTTATCTCTCCAAGGGTAATTCAGCCTTTTGCCAAGCCGTCACACCACCTGTCAGTGTGTATGCCTGAGTAAAGCCACGGTTGTTCAATTGCGCTGCTGCAATTTTAGAGCGCTGCCCGGTACGGCAAACCACTACTACTGGACGCTCGCGATATTTTTCTAATTCTCCGACACGGCCTTTTAACTCTCCAAGCGGAATCAATTTTGAATTCAACAAATGTCCTGATGAAAATTCATTTTTATCTCGCACATCTACGATAACAGCCTCTTTATGATTGATAAGCTGCAAAGCGGCAACCGTACCAACTTCTTTAATTCCTCTAATTTTATTGCCAAAAAAAGACCACAGCAACATCATGCCACTACCGAGGAACACCGAAAACATCATTAAATTACTTTCCAAGAACTGCACGTTGATACTCCTCTTTTTTCTGAAGGGCGAATTCTAACAGAGCGGAAAAGTGTACAGGGTCTTTCAACGCCAAGCGCCTCAATTCCTGTTCTGCTCCACGAAATTCACCGGGATAAGACCATAATGCACGTTGCAATTGCAATTTCGCATCAGGCAAACGATCCGCCAATGATAACAACCATACTTGGCGGTATACAACTGAAGCTACGGGGACAAAGCGCATGACGCGTTCATTCAATACCAATTTATCCGCCAATTTATCTGAGTTCGCTACGCTCAAACCACTCATAAATAACTCAGCATATGGACGCATCAATACATATCCATACGCATCCCTTAAATTTTCATTTCGTTTAGCGATGTAGTTACTAGCGTCAGGACGTAGCAACAGCGCTGCCTCAAGTTTTTTATAGCCCTGAAACAATTGCAACATTGACAGCGTTCCAAGCAACATCACCATTATCATCATCACACTCCCCACGCTGTGCAACTCCAAACGATAGACTCTGCGATCCATCATCCCGAGTGCAAAGGCGGCAATGCCGATAAAATATGCGTACCACAAAGGATATTCCAGCATGCTATGAATACCCAACACAGCAAGTATGCAGAATCCCCACCATTGGTAAATACTGCGAGGCGCCTGCCATGCATGCCATACACCTGCACTTAGCGTTGCAAAAACAATAGTCAATCCAGCCAAACCCGTTTCGGCAGCTAATTGCATCAGCAAATTGTGCGCATTGTTATACAAACCCACAATGCGCGTATTCTGCAACTCTGGAAGCAATTCAAAATGCTGCCAGGCAAACTGACCAAACCCAGCCCCCAAGAAAGGATAGTGCGTAAAAATCAGCAGCGCCTCTTTCCACAGATATAAGCGAATGCCCCCACTACCGCCGTCAGCGATCATGCGATGTGTCGCCGTGACATTTCCAGACACCCCTGCCAGCCAAGGTATTTGCACTATAAAATTCATCAGCAAAAAGCCGACAAATATCCACATAGTGTATTTAAATATTGCTAAATATTGCCGCTCACGCCTTTGCCACAGATAGGAAATCCCCAGCATAAACAACAAATATAACCAAGTACCACGAGAGCCACTCAAAACCAGCACAAACAAGAGAGGACTTGCTATTAATATGGTCTGCCAAATACGCACTTTCGCCGTAAAGAGCAATAGGCCGAGTGAAGCCAGACCCAACGTCAAGTAATTAGCAAAATGATTCGGTTGCGCAATATTGCCGTAAACCACAGAAGATACTTGTACCGTGACGACGGAATTTAGAAACGTATGCCAATGATAATGCTGAATAAGGCCGGACAATGCGTTCAGCTCCGCCCCTATCACTAAAAACACAGCTAGCGTGCTTGTCAAGGCCGGCATACCAAGCTCCTCGCGCAAACAATGCCCAAGCATAAGTAGCAACCATATCCACAAGAAATACATGCAAAACAACAGGGTTTGATCGAAACTCGGAATCTTGCCGAGTAAATATTGCAGGAGCAACAGCGATATCATCGCTACGGGCAACAGGACAATACGCGGAATTTCCGCACGCTGCCAATAGCGCTTGCCCATCAACACTGGCATCGCGCATAGACTAATCAGTACAGCCCCCCATTCCTGATAGAAGGTTGTCAGCGGATATGCGTGGTGGTAATACAGAAATGGCAAAACCCACATCATCCCGACTAATGTCAGGCTGATGTGGGCTGGAGTAATCGAACGAAAAGAAGCTCTAGTTAGCAACTGCCCTTAACGCCAAGCTTTGAAAGGATACTATTTAATGGGCAAATTTGTGTAAAACCACTTTGGAATAAATTTAATCCAACGAATGCGGTGAAAAACAAAAAGTAATTGCTCACAAATATTGGGCTGGCCTCCACGCCCAAAGCGAGAGACAACATAATAAAGCTACCTGCGACGATACGGACAATACGTTCTGCGTTCATGCTTAAACTCCTTCAAGTTTCATTGCCTTTCTCAATCTTCCCCTGCTAGCAAGAGAGAATAAAAAGAGGCATATGGTTAATAATTTTACTTGGTTTTCTTATACAACGTTGCGTAATACAAAACTGGAATAACAATCAGTGTCAGCAAAGTTGAAACGAGAATGCCGAATATCAAGGAAATCGCTAATCCGTTAAAAATAGGATCGTCCAGAATAAACAAGGCACCCAACATCGCCGCCAATCCGGTCAATATAATCGGCTTGGCACGCGCCGATGCTGCACTGATAACTGCTTGCTGCAAATCCACCCCGTCTCTCACTTGCAAATTGACAAAGTCCACTAACAAAATCGAGTTACGCACGATGATCCCTGCCAGCGCGATCATGCCTATCATAGAAGTTGCGGTAAATTGCGAACCCAGTAGCGCATGCCCCGGCATTACACCAATGATAGTGAGCGGAATAGGTGCCATGATGACTAACGGCACAACATAGCTCTTAAATTGAGCCACCACTAATAGATAGATCAACATCAATCCCACACCGTAAGCGATCCCCATGTCGCGAAATGTCTCGAATGTCACCTGCCACTCACCATCCCACTTCAAAGCGTAACTCGCATAAGGGTCAGAAGGTGTTTTAAAGAACCAACTTTGCAACACACCACCTTCAGACAATGCCATATTTTCAGTTTTGCTATTGATATCGAACATTCCGTACAAAGGGCTATCCAGCTTGCCCGCCATATCACCGAACACGTACACCACAGGCAGTAAGTCCTTGTGATAGATAGGATAGTCTCTATCCATATGGATCTGCTGCACCACCTCGGATAAAGGCACTAGCACACCATCGCTGGCTCGCACTTTAAGCTTTAATACCTCGTCAATACGATTACGCTTTTCAGCGGGCAATCTCAAGCGTAGCGGAGGTGCATATTTTGAGGTTTGGTCATGCAGCGAAGCTACATCCTGCCCAGACAAGGCGATCTGTACCGCATCCACAATGTCACGTTGCGAAACACCTAGCAAAGCCGCTTTACTTTGCAATACGCGCAGCTGCAACTTCGGCGCCACTTCGCTCACACTATCGTCAACACCAATGATATCGGGAGTTTCAGAAAACTTTTTACGAACCTTACCTGCCACCTCACGAGCTTCTTCATAATCCGGCCCGTAAATTTCTGCCACAATCGGTGACATCACTGGCGGGCCAGGCGGCACTTCAACGACTTTCACCTTCGCGCCCCATTTCTTGGCGATAGCCTCTATAGGTGTGCGCACACTACTTGCGACCTCATGACTGCTGCGATCACGATGATGTTTATCTTGCAGATTAACTTGCAGATCACCCTGATCCGAGGCTGCTCGCAAATAATACTGACGCACCAAACCGTTAAAGTTGATTGGTGAAGCACTACCTGCATAGCCCTGATAATCAGTCACCTCTGGCACGGTCGCAAGATATGCACCTATTTCATGCAATACGCCTGAAGTTTGCTCTAAAGCTGTACCGGTAGGCATATCCACAACAACCTGAAATTCTGATTTATTGTCGAATGGCAGCATCTTCAACACCACCAGCTTCACCACACCTAGCAGCACGGCCAGCACCAAACCAGCCAATATTGCCAGCCATAATTTTCTACGCGCTGGCTTGCCCTTTTCACCATTCAAGAATGGAGTCAGACGAGCACGGAAGAATCTAGCTAGTGGGGTATCTCCCTCATTTTTAACCTCAGCATGGTGTGAACCGGAAAAGCGCAAAGCCAACCATGGGGTAATAATAAAAGCCACTGCCAAGGAAATCAGCATCCCCATACTGGCGTTGATAGGAATAGGGCTCATATAAGGCCCCATCAATCCACTTACAAATGCCATCGGCAACAACGCGGCAATCACCGTGAAGGTTGCAAGTATGGTTGGACTCCCCACCTCATCCACTGCTTCAGGAATAATTTCAGCCAAAGGCTGATCCTTTGCCAATTCACGTCGTCGATGAATGTTTTCCACCACGACGATAGCATCGTCCACCAATATACCAATCGAGAATATCAAAGCGAACAAAGACACTCGGTTCAGCGTAAATCCGTAAGCCCATGATGCAAACAAAGTCAGCGCCAAGGTCAACATCACAGCTACGCCAACGATAAACGCCTCGCGTTTTCCCAATGCAATCCACACCAACAACACCACTGCGGCAGTGGCGAAAATCAATTTCTTGATTAGCTTCATTGCCTTGTCGTTTGCTGTTTTCCCGTAGTTACGCGTAGTGGTCACCTGCACATCAGACGGGATCACACTGCCTTTTAGCTCCGTCACACGTTGCAACAGCTTTTCAGCCACATCCACTGCGTTCTCGCCTGGCTTCTTAGTGACCGTCACCGTTACCGCACTAAACTCGCCGCTGACCGTAATTCCCTTGTCGCTAGCTGCTGCGCCAGTACCCATCCATACATAGCTGCTTGGCTGATCAGCACCATCTTGCACATCTGCCACATCGTGCAAAAATACCGGCTTGCGACCGACCACGCCCACAACGAGTTGTCCAACATCTCTTGCGCTGCTCAGAAAATTACCTGTTTGCACCAATACTTCAAGATTGTTTTGAATGAGATGCCCTGCTGATCTAGACAGGTTCGCTGACTGCAAAGCAGCACGAACTTCCTGCAAAGATAATTGATGGGCGCTCAAAGCATCTGGGTTGATTTGCACACGTACAACACGCGGCGTTGCGCCTAATGTCAGCACCTCACGCGTACCTTTAACCCGTTTCAACTCAGTTTCAATAGCATGCGCAACCTTGGTAAGGGCCAGGCCACCACCTGCATCTTGCTCGCGCCACAAGGTCAATGCTAACACTGGCACATCATCAATACCCTTGGCTTTAATAATTGGAGCAGATACACCTAAAGTCGGCGGCAACCAATCTGCATGCGAATGAATCACATCATAGAGTTTAACCAGAGACGGAACGTGTTCCTCCCCAACTTTAAATTGCACTGTAAGCACTGACATACCTGGCTGGGACACCGAGTACACATGATCCACTCCAGCAATTTGCGACAACACCTGTTCAGCAGGTGTAGAGACCGTGCGAGCTACATCTTTAGCCGATGCGCCCGGATAGGCAATTAACACATTCGCCATCGTGACATTGATTTGTGGCTCTTCCTCACGCGGAGTCACCATTACAGCAAACGCACCTAACAACACCGCCACCAAGGCCAGCAAAGGTGTCATTTGCGAATGCAAAAATATCCTAGCGATACGTCCCGAAATACCCATTACACCACCTCGTTAGATAAGTATGAAAGTCCCCACTGCGGGGAACCATTGGCTCTGGCCGATTATTGGAGCTTGAGCGACATGCCTGCTTTAACTGCGTTAACGGCAACTTTCTCGCCCTGATTAAGGCCGGACAACACCTCAACCTCATTCTCTCCACCCTCATCACTCACACGAACTTGGCGCAAACTAATCTTGCCTTTTTCATCTACCACATACACAGCGACCACTTCGCTACGACGCACTACAGCAGTCTTTGGAATCAATAGTTTATTTGATTTGCCAACCACGAAATGCGCACGTACAAACATGCCTGGATACAAGCCTGTTTCATTTTCTGGCAAGGTAATTTTTACTTGCGTGCTGTGAGTACGCACATCGGCAGAAGGTTGAACCACAACCGAAGTAGCTCTTATCCAGCGCGACAAAGAAGGGATCTCTACTTTAACTTTCGGGCGTTTGCCGATATCAGCCAATTTGTATTGCGGCACATTCACAATCACACGCATTTGCGAAGGATCAAAGCCGGTCAACAAAGGCCTGCCTACCGTTACCATTTCACCCAGCTCCACCATTCGTGCAGAAACCACACCTGCATACGGTGCAATAACCGAAGTGTATGCTTGCTCAAGTGCCGATTGCTTTGCTTTCGCTTCACTTGCAGCAGCTTGCGCTTGCGCCATTCGATAGTCAGACTGTGCTTTGTCTAATGCAGACTGGCTAATAAATTTTTTCGCAAATAACTGCTGAGAACGTTCGTAATTGACCTTGGCATTCTGCAAGGCGGCCTGAGATTGCCGCAATTGCGCCTGACTCCCTGCTAATGCTTGATCTGCTTCGCGCTCATCTATGCGCAAAATAATTTGACCCTTTTCAACCTTGTCCCCAACGTCAAAATTAACTTCCTTCACGCGGCCAGTTATTTGCGCAGACACTGTAGATTGGCGAGTTGCCTCAACCACACCTTCCGCACTATACGTTTGTGCCACCTCGCGTAATTGCACCGGCGTGGTTTCTAAAGACTCTCCTGCGTAAGCGAATGCAGACACAGCAGTAAACAAACAAGCAGCATAAAAGCGATAGTCTTTTCTCATTTCACTCATCCAAATCCAAATAATTAAAAACATAATATTAGAATATACTAATATTATGTTTTTATCAAGTCCCCAATTTTTCAAATATTCGAGCTCATAAAACCACTCATTACAAAACCTTCATAATAGATAAAAAGTCTAAAAACAAACAATTAGCTCATAAAAATAGCTGGCCGCTGATTAAATATGCACTTACTTCTGAGCAGTACAAAACACATCACGCATCATACTCACCAGCCTCAGCGTACGCGGATCACCTATACGATAAAATACACGGTTCGCCTCTTTACGCGTTGCTAATACACCTTTGTCACGCAATATTGCCAAATGCTGAGAAATGTTACTTTGCGAGGTCCCAACAAAATCCACGATATCCTGAACACTTAACTCATCTCCTGCCAACACGCACAATATCTTCAAGCGTAGCGGGTGAGCGATTGACTTAATTGCAAGAGATGCCTGCATGATATCTTCATCTCTATCTATTAACCTTGCTGACACTTCCATTATTCATCCTTCCATCACAGGGCCATATTCAAGCCCAAAATCAGCTAAAATGCACAATTAGATGTGCATATAGCCCAAGCTAAATTAGCAACTGCTGATATTTTGATGCACAGCACCCCCAAAAGTCCAGCAAGAAAGTAAAAAAATGAAGATTACGCCCGTACTACTACTTATTCTCGATGGATTCGGCCATCGAGAAGATTCCGATAACAATGCGGTATTCCATGCAAACATGCCCAATTGGGACAAATTATGGAATAACTATCCACATACACTTATCAATGCTTCTGAGCTACATGTTGGCCTACCGCAGGGTCAAATGGGCAACTCTGAAGTCGGACACCTCAACATTGGGGCGGGACGAATCGTCTATCAAGATCTAACAAAAGTAGATGTCGCTATTGAAGATGGCAGCTTCTACACCAATCCGGCATTAACAGAAGCCGTCTCCGCCGCAAAAAACAACGATTCAACTTTACACATCCTTGGCCTACTTTCGTCAGGTGGAGTGCATAGCCACGAATCGCACATCTACGCGATGCTTGAATTGGCCGCGCGTGCCGGACTGAAAAAAATCGCCGTACACGCCTTCCTCGATGGACGTGACACACCACCGCGTAGCGCGGCTCAATCCTTGCGGGCATTACAAGAAAAGTGCGATGAGCTTGGAACCGGGCGTATCGCCAGCATTTGCGGTCGCTTCTTTGTAATGGACAGAGACAATCGTTGGGAGCGAGTGCAAATCGCTTACGACATGTTTACTCAAGGCAAAGCTCCGTTCAATACAGATAGTGCCGCCAAAGGACTTGAACTGGCCTATGCCCGTAACGAAAATGATGAATTTACACAAGCTACTATCATTGGTGAAGCTATACCGATACAAGATGGAGATGCCGTAGTATTCATGAACTTCCGTGCCGACCGTGCCCGTGAAATCACTCGCACGTTGACAGATGAAAAGTTCGATGGCTTTGAGCGCGCATGCTTCCCTAAGCTTACCAACTTCACCACGCTAACCAGCTATGGCGAAGAATTTCATTTGCCCACCGCTTACGCGCCCACCTCTATCCACAACGGCCTTGGCGAGTATTTAGGCACACTAGGATTAAATCAATTACGCATTGCTGAAACAGAAAAATATGCCCATGTCACCTACTTCATGAATGGTGGCATTGAGCAGCCCAACCCCGGCGAAGACCGCATTCTTGTTGCCTCACCCAAGGTGCAAACCTACGACTTACAGCCCGAGATGAGTGCGCCTGAAGTAACCGACAAATTGGAAGAAGCCATTCGCGGCAAAAAATACCAAGCTATTTTATGTAACTATGCCAATGGAGACATGGTTGGACACAGCGGCAATATGGACGCAGCAGTGAAAGCACTAGAAGCGCTGGACAGCTGTATTACTCGCGTAGTGAGCGCCATGTTAGAAACTGGCGGCGAAGTGCTCATCACCGCAGACCACGGCAATGCCGAACAAATGCTAGACCGCTCCACCCAACAAGCACACACCGCCCATACACTCAACCCAGTCCCACTTATATACATAGGACGCAAAGCACACATTGCCGGCACAGGTGCGCTACAAGATATCGCCCCCACACTGCTAACCATGATGGGCATCGCACAGCCAGAGGAAATGACAGGCAAATCACTCATCGAGCTTTTGTGATCATAGTGACTAGCATCGTGCAGCAATGCCTTGTAGCCAAAAACGGATATCATGCTGTGCCTGTGACACTCAGATGACTATTCTCAGCTTTAAAATGAGCGCCAAAGAATGCATCCTCGCCCTGCTAATTTCTTTGCTCTGCGTAAATGTTCAAGCCTCTGAACAAGATGACTTGAACAATTTGCGCAAGCGCATCAGCGCCCTGCAACAAGAATTTGAAAAAACCCGCGAATCAAAATCAGAAGCTTCCGATGCCTTGCGAAAATCGGAGCGAACCATCAGCACGAACAAGCGCAAACTCCATCAACTCGCTAGACAACAAAACAAGGCGAAGCTGTCATTGCGAAAATTGCAGGGCCAAGCCAAACAATTAAATAAGGACATGCAGGACGAACAGGCCATACTCGGGAAACTGCTCTATCAGCAATATCTAGGAGGCAACCAAGAGTATCTCAAACTAATACTAAGCAATCACAACCCGAACCAAGTCGCTCGTGAACTTCTGTATTACGACTATATTGCTCGCAGCCGCGCCGCATGGCTCAAAACGATGCGCGAAAACCTGCTCAAGGTGCAAGCCGTATCACTTAAAATGAGCGAAAAAAGTCACGAAGTAGGCGAATTACAAAAACAACAACTCAGCCAGCGCAAACTACTCAACAATGAGAAAAAAATTCGCTTAAAAACCCTACATAAAATCGCCAAGCAGCTAAAAAGCCAACGACGAGAAATGGGACGCTTACAACGCAATGAGAATCGCCTATCGAAATTAGTTGAAAGACTCACAGAAGTACTTTCTCAACCAAAATTTCGAAATCAATCTGCCAAAAACAAACTCCCAAATCGACGCTTCGATAGAAAACCATTTGCTAAGCTCAAAGGTCGATTAGCATTACCCGTTAGCGGGCGAGTCATTAATCGCTTTGGTGACACCCATCTCGCCAGTAAATTAAAATGGAAAGGGCTGTTCATGCGCGCCCGAGCAGGACAATATGTAAAATCTGTCGCAGCTGGGCGCGTGATTTTTGCCGACTGGCTGCGCGGCTTTGGCAACTTACTGATCATCGACCATGGCAAAGGCTATATGAGTTTATACGGCTATAACGAATCTTTACTTAAACAAGTTGGGGATGTATTACATGGCGGTGACAATATCGCAACTGTAGGCAACAGCGGCGGAAATGCTAAATCCGGTTTATACTTTGAACTGCGCCACAAGGGAATCCCACTAAATCCTATGAAATGGATCGCGCGTTAAGCGTTTGTGCTCCCGTTACAGAATTAATTTACGAAAGGTCTAACATGCGTCGTCGCTTTGAAAAGTTCGGATTGGTCAGTGTTGGCCTTATTGCTGGTATATTCATTAGCTTGCACTTTGCCGCTATAGCCGAAAAAGATACGCTTGCACCCCTACCCGTTGAAGAATTACGTGCCTTCTCCGAAGTTTTTGGCCGCATCAAAAGTGATTACGTAGAGCCAGTCACCGACAAAACACTTATCACAGGTGCCATCAACGGCATGTTGAGTGGCCTTGACCCCCACTCCGCGTATCTTGATGCAGACGCTTTTAAAGAATTACAAGTCGGCACACAAGGCGAATTCGGAGGACTAGGCATTGAAGTCGGCATGGAGAATGGCTTAGTCAAAGTCATTTCCCCAATCGAAGACACCCCGGCTTTCAAAGCTGGAATCAAAAGCGGCGACCTCATCATTAAACTTGACGACATCCTTGTAAAAGGACTTTCTCTGAATGATGCCGTTAAGCGCATGCGTGGCAAGCCCGGCAGCGAAATCAAACTCACTATCGTGCGCAAGAATGAAGCCCGCCCCCTTGTAATTGTCGTCATTCGAGCCGTCATTAAAGTAAAAAGCGTCAAATCTAAACTCGTTGAACCAGGCTATGCTTTTGTACGCATCACGCAATTCCAAGAACATACTGGCGAGGGATTAGCAACCGCCCTTGAAACACTGCTTAAACAAAGCAATAACAGTCTAAAAGGCGTTATACTCGACTTGCGTAATGATCCTGGTGGGTTACTTACTGCGGCCGTCGCAGTGTCAGCGTCCTTCCTGCCCAAAGACTCTCTAGTGGTCTACACCGAAGGCCGGACCGAAGATGCCAAAATGCACCTCACTGCTAACCCCAGAAACTACATACGTGGCAATGGCAGTCATGACTACCTTAATAATCTGCCCGCAGTTTTCAAAGAACTACCTATGGTCGTACTCGTGAACGGTGGTTCTGCCTCCGCATCTGAAATCGTATCTGGTGCGCTGCAAGATCACAAACGTGCGGTCATAATGGGCACACGAACATTTGGTAAGGGTTCGGTACAAACTATATTACCTCTCGGAAGCAATACCGCCATCAAACTCACTACAGCACGTTATTACACGCCAAGTGGTCGTTCAATCCAAGCCAAAGGTATTGTTCCCGACATTCTCGTTGAAAACCCCGCTACCGCAGGCTTGGATAGTGTATTCCGCTTACGTGAAGCAGACTTGGATCATCATCTAGAAAATGATCGTCAAAACACTGAACAATCCAAAAAGAAGATCACAAAACCAAAGCCAAAAGCACCCGAAAAGGACAAAAATGGAAAAATCATCAAAATTCCAAATTCAGGATTTGGCGAGAAGAACGACTATCAATTAAACCAAGCGCTGAACCTATTGAAAGGCATGAATATACTTCACGGAAAATAAGCTATGAATCCACTTGAACTAATAAAGACACGTGAACTGGTTTTTGCCGATGAGCCATCTTGTCAGGTGGAACAAGCCTATCTTCTGCTTAGCGGAATGGACAACATAAAAGTTGAGCGAGGTAGTCATGCAAACCGCCTCCTCATCCACTACAGCCTCGAAGATTATACTCATGAGGGCTTGGAAAACGCGCTTGTCAGAGAAGGTTTTAATTTCAAAGAAACTCTGCTTGACAAAGTACACAAGCATCTGGTGCATTATTGCGAAGATGTACAGCAACACAACCTCAGCACCCCTGAGCACCCCACCAAAAAGAACGAATCAGAAGTCTTTGCTCGGGCATATGAACAACACCCGCATGGCAATCATGATGAAACGCCCAAAGACCAGCGAGAATACAAATAGTCACTAGCACATGAACGATCAGCAACTTCTACGTTACAGCCGTCATATTCTATTACCGGAAATCGGCATTGAAGGTCAGCAAAGAATTATAGATGCGCATGTACTCATTATTGGTGCGGGTGGACTCGGCTCACCAGCATCAATGTATCTTGCTTCCAGTGGCGTTGGCACAATCACGCTGTGCGATGATGACATCGTTGAACTCACTAATTTACAGCGCCAAATACTTCACAAAACAACAAGCATTGGTGAAAATAAAGTCGATTCTGCACATCACACATTGAGCGCAATAAATAACGAGATCAATATAGTCGCATTAAATGAACGCATTGCAGATACACGTTTACTAGAGCTGGTAGCAAAGGCAGATGTTGTACTAGATTGCAGTGACAACTTTAGCACCCGCTACGCTCTCAATCGTGCTTGCGCGCAACTTAACACGCCATTAGTCTCAGGGGCCGCCATCCGCTTTTCAGGACAAATCAGCGTATTCGATTTTCGCCGCAAAGCAAGCCCTTGCTACAATTGCCTCTACCCTGAAGACACAGAAGGCGAAGAAATTCGCTGCGCAACAATGGGCGTATTCGCCCCCCTCGTCGGCATTATCGGCAGCTTACAAGCAAGTGAAGCTTTAAAGCTACTGATTGGCGCAGCAACCCTCGACGGCAAATTAATGGTGCTAGATGCCTTATTTATGCAACCACGCACCCTCAAACTCACTCAAGACAATTCCTGCATAGTTTGCGCACAGCGGCATTAGCATTCATCGCAATTCCAGGCACACAAAGCTTTTCAAACTAAAAGCAAGGAGATGCGTTGGCTACGAATTCTCCTCTCACCTTAGTCTGCTTCTCGCTGTTTTATACAGTCGGATAACACTGACGTTTAAAATATAAATCCACCGTCGTATTCAATAATTATTTTCCCCAAATACTTGCATCGTCGTCCTAAAAATCCAACGATAAGGGGGAGTTCGCGAGGAAAACTCAAGATACAGCCTAGAATCACCCGATCTGAACCACTTCCCTTAAGGGCTTGCATTTGCGAAGAGATGGCTACTCTTGATAGTCGAAATGCTTCACAGATCAAATACCACCTTCTCCTTATTTCTTCTAAGGAAAACAACCTTAATAGCAAGTTAGCGCTTCATCAAACTCCCGAAGCATAGCTATAAGAACGTTAGCCCATAGTCCAGCACGAGCTTGAGCTATTTTATTATAAGGAATTTGACGTCGACTTACTTTCACATATCCTCCAACAATATCATTAGCGCTTGCCGAGCTATTATCCCTCATGGGTATCCATCTACATCAGGCTGTATTTAGTAATACGGTGCGGATGCATTCTGTCCATTGTTATGCCATTCGTGCAGGTTGGAATTTACCCGACAAGAAATTTCGCTACCTTAGAACCATTATAGTTACGGACCTCGTTTACTGGAGCTTCGATCAAGAGCTTGCATTGCCTCACGCATCCTTCCAGCACCGAGCAGGCGTCACACTCTATACGTCCATCCTTGACACTGGAGTTATGGCTGGGTTCTAATGTCTTTCGTTTTACTCGAAGATAAAGTTAAACAACTAACGATGTTAGCCACACGCACAGCTCGGCGAATAGTTCAATTCATGTTGATCACCTTGGTGATCAACATGGGTGGCTGGACGTTTAACAAGGAGGCGGTAGCCGACGTATGGTTCGATGAACTGCGAAGCCTAGCCGTGGACGATGGGCACTCTTCAACCGGTCACGCAGACCTCAAAGCTGTTTCACTCCAAACCCCATGCAATCACTGGTGTCACGCCATCGGACATTTCATGGGGTTGCTCGGACAGACGGCTTCTGTGACACCTGAATTCGCTAACGAGTTTTCCATTCAGCAGTACTCCACCATTCAGTTTCCTTCTCCTAACGGCCTTTACAGGCCACCGCGACACCTCCTCTCCTAAATATTTCTGATTTTTGTAATGCTGTACCCAAGCCGTGCCTTGCACGAAGCAAGGTATAGCCTCGTTCCCTATTTTGTGCAATGGGGGAACAGAGATCTCATTACAGAGGCTGCCATTAGCTGTTCCTGCTGATTTCAATTTGCGATGCCGCGTCTGCGCGGTATCTGGAGTTCCATATGAAAACGATATTTTTTTACTTGCTGCTGGCCTTGTGTATTTCGCAAAGCGCCTTGGCATCCGATGAGCTGGCGCTCAACGCCAAACAAATTCAAGCACTCGGCATCGTCACTGCCGCGCTGCCCAGCAAGCAGTCCGGTGAAATATCCGGGCTACCCGCGCAAGTGGTCATTCCCCCCAATCAATTCTTTGTCATCAGTACGCTACTTCCGGCAATGGTGGGGCAAACATTGGTAGACGTGGGCGATAGCGTCAGGAAAGGCCAACCGATAGCGCGATTGCAAAGCCCCGCATTGGCCGAAGTGCAACGTGGTTTGTTGCAAGCCAGTGTGCAAAGCCAACTCGCCAAAGAGAATCTCGCCCGCGATGAAGCGTTATGGAATGATGGCATCATCGCCGAAAGCCGCTATCGCGCCACCAAGGGTTTAGCACTCGAAGCTCGGGCCGCATTATCGGAGCGCAAGCAGATGTTGCGTCTTGCCGGGATGTCCGATGCAGCGATTGCACAGTTGCAATCCGAGCACAACTTGAGCGGCTTGCTTACCATGACTGCACCAATTAGTGGTGTCGTTTTGGAGAGACTTGTCGATACGGGGCAACGCCTCGATGCTGCCGTGCCGATGTTCAAGATTGCCAAGCTCAATCCGCTCATGCTGGAGATTCAGGCTCCGCTGGCTTATGCCCGCGATCTGAAGGTTGGCGCAACGATTACTGTTCCTGCTTTTGCAGCAAGCGGCAAGCTCATCGCGATTGGACGCAGCCTAACCGGCATCAACCAAACTGTCCTGTTGCGAGCCATGATTCAACAAGGCACAGAGAATCTACGCCCCGGCCAGTTTGTCGAAGCCAGCATCAGCGTCAGTGCGAACGGCGGAGTGCAGTGGGAAATTCCCAACAGCGCGATTGCGCGCATCACGGGTCAGGCGCTGGTGTTTGTGACAACCCCCAAAGGTTTTCGCCCACAAACCATTAACGTGCTGAATGAAGGCGCACAAAACAGCGTGGTCAGCGGCGGTCTCAAGGGCGATGAAAAAATCGCCGTGCGTGGCGTTTCTACGCTCAAAGCCAGTACCATGGGCATTGGCGGCATGGGAGGGGACGAATAATGTTTTCCAAACTGCTTGAATTCGCCCTGACACAAAGGATTTTGGTGGCGGCGTTAACGCTGCTGCTGATCGGCATGGGTATTTCATCGTACCGCGACTTGCCGATTGACGCATTTCCCGATGTTTCCCCGACGCAAGTCAAGATCATCATGAAGGCACCGGGTATGACACCGGAGGAAGTCGAAGCGCGTATTGTCGCCCCTATCGAACTGGAAATGCTCGGCATTCCAAAGCAAGACATTCTGCGCTCCACCTCAAAATATGCGATTGCCGACATCACCCTAAATTTCAAGGAAGGCACTGACATTTACTGGGCGCGCCAACAAGTCGGGGAGCGGCTGAATAATGTGCAACGTGATTTGCCGGCCAATGTCAGCGGCGGACTCGCGCCGATTACCACGCCGCTCGGTGAAGTGTTCATGTTTACCGTGGAAGGCAAAAATTTCTCCCTAATGGAGCGCCGCACCCTTCTGGATTGGGTGATACGCCCTGCCTTGCGTACTATCCCCGGCGTGGCCGATGTCAATTCGCTGGGCGGACTGATGCGCACCTTTGAAGTGGTGCCTGATCAGCATGCCCTCGCCATGCACGGCATCTCTTTTGCCATGCTGCAACAAGCCATACAAGCCAACAATAATAACGATGGCGCGGGACGCCTCAGCGATGGTGAGGAAGCGCTGTTGGTGCGCACCGAAGGTATCATTAAAAGTCTGCAAGACGTGCGCGACATCGTCATCGCCAATCCGGGGGGTAGCCCGATCCGGGTCAGCGATGTGGCACAAGTACGTATCGGCAGCCTGACTCGCCTCGGTGTCGTGACCAAGGATGGGCAAGGCGAAGCGGTGGAAGGATTGGTGCTGGCACTGCGCGGCGCGAATGCGCAAAAAGTCGTCACCAGTGTGAAAGCCAAGTTGCAGGAACTCGCTCCCACGCTGCCGCAAGGTGTCACCACCAAGGTATTTTATGATCGCGGCAGTCTGGTGGAACACGCCGTCGGCACCGTCTCCGAAGCCATCACCGAAGCCATCGTGCTGGTGGTCATTCTGCTGGTGCTGTTCCTCGGCAATCTGCGCGGAGCCATTGTGGTGGCGATCACCCTGCCGCTCGCGATGTTATGCACTTTCATTCTCATGCAGCAGTTCGGCCTGTCCGCCAACCTGATGAGCCTGGGCGGCCTGGCAATCGCAATCGGCATGCTGGTGGATGCGGCAGTCGTGGTGGTGGAAAACATCGAGTCGCATCTTGCGCATGATACAAATATCGGGAAGTTGTCGCATCTGCATACCGTTTACCGCGCGGTGAAAGAAGTGATTACACCCGTTGCCGCCGGGGTCGCGATTATCATCATCGTGTTCCTGCCGCTGCTCTCCTTACAAGGCTTGGAAGGCAAGTTATTTATTCCGGTCGCGCTAACCATCGTGTTTGCGCTGGCTGCCTCGCTGCTACTGTCGCTGACCGTGGTACCGATGCTTGCTTCTTTTCTGCTCAAGCAGGTCAGCCACCAAGAACCGTGGTTGGTGCGTAAAGCGATGGGTATTTACGCACCGATGCTGCAACGCGCCTTGAACAAAGAGCGCGTGGTTATCATCGGCGCGCTGCTCATGCTGGTCATTACCGCTGCCGTGTACACCCAGATTGGCAAGACTTTCATGCCGGAAATGGATGAGGGCGACATCATCTATGGTGTTGAAAAATTACCCTCCGTCAGCCTAGAGCAAACGGCAGCACTCGACTTGAAAATTCAACGGGCGATCATGAGCCAGGTGCCAGAAGTCAAGGGTGTTGTTGCGCGCGCCGGTTCAGATGCGTTGGGTTTAGACCCGATGGGGCTTAACCAGACCGATTCGTTTCTGGTGCTAAAACCGATGAAAGAATGGCGCGAACCGAACAAGGAATGGCTGATAGAAGAACTGCGCAAGGTGCTGGATC
>Ga0316202_10000848_pt1 | contig 27873 bp, 19 predicted proteins | sample 3monrhotite_MG_FD_204934 | JGI IMG/M metagenome (GOLD analysis project Ga0316202, IMG submission 204934) | Microbial mat bacterial communities from mineral coupon in-situ incubated in ocean water Damariscotta River, Maine, United States -... | ecosystem: Environmental > Aquatic > Marine >... | reverse complement strand
TTCGTGAGGATGCCTCCATGAATCTGGCTGCAGTCGAAGACCTGTCACAACAATTTATGGATCTCGATGTGATTTTTATCGAAAGCGGAGGAGACAACCTCAGCGCCACCTTCAGCCCGGAACTGGCGGACCTGACCATTTATGTCATCGACGTTGCCGCCGGTGAAAAAATCCCACGCAAAGGCGGTCCCGGCATTACCAAATCCGACCTGCTGGTGATCAACAAAATTGATCTTGCAGACATGGTAGGCGCATCATTGGAAATCATGAATACAGACAGCCAACGCATGCGTGGCGACCGGCCCTTTGTGTTTACCCAGTTAAAAAATGGTGAAGGCCTGGATGTCGTTATTGAGTTTTTATTGCGTGAGGGCATGTTAAAAGCGGCGCACTGATTTTGCCTGGATAAATATGTTACCTCTGCATGTTCCGTGGTAACAACACTGCGGTCAAAACAATCGATATTTTTCGCATTACCCCACTCCTGTGCGGGAGTGCACAATACCGACTGAAATGGCCCACCCTGCACCCTAAACGGCTTCAAATGATCTAAGCCTGTTTTATGATCAGACCACTTAAAATTGAATGCTCAAGGGATGGCTGTGATGATATTGACTTAGACGGCATCGACCATGACTATTTTTTGGATGTGCTGTGTTTTTATTAATACTCAACCCTGTATAGGAGGCGGAAAATAGTCAGTTTTTAAAACTATTTCTCTTCCTAATTTTCATCTGTATTGTCTAGAGGCAGGCTGATCATAAACACTGTGCCTTTTCCTTCAGTACTTTTTACACTGATAGTCCCACCGTGTTTTTTGATAATTCCATAGGAGATGGATAAACCCAGGCCGGTACCTTCACCAATAGGTTTGGTTGTGAAAAATGGATTGAAAAGTTTATCGATATTTTCTGGGGAAATACCACAACCATTATCTGAAATAGTGATTATTATTGTATCATCTTGAAGAAAGGTTTTTATATGGATCTCTCCGTGCTCCACAATGGAATGCGCTGCATTGATAATAATGTTCATAAATACCTGGTTGAGTTGTCCAGGAAAGCAATACAGAAGAGGTAGGTCACCCATATCTTTTTTAAGATCACAATTGTATTTTAATTCGTTCCAGATGATTTTAAGCGTAGACTCGATGCACTCATTGATATCCGCTTCGCGCATATCGCTGTCATCAACTCTAGAAAAACTTTTTAGGTTTGAAACGATATCGCGGATACGCCCCATACCATCGGCAGACTCAACTAATAATGACTGCAGGTCTTCCAGTATAAATTCGATGTCATTATCTTTATATATACCTCTTATGACCTCGATAATTTGAGAAGTCTCTTCGGTATTACCTGTTTCTATTGTTTCGATGAGCTTAGTATGCTGTTCGATTAAGCGCTTTATAGCATCCAAATAATCGCCCAAGGTATTAATGTTGCTGAGAACAAAACCGACCGGATTGTTGATTTCGTGAGCAACACCTGCTGCAAGCAGGCCTAGTGAGGCCATTTTTTCTGATTGTACGACCTGACTTTGTGCCTCTTTCAGTCTTTCGAGTGTGACTTCAAGCTCTTGGAACTGCTTTTTGAGTTCGTGTTCTGCATGTTGGCGTTCGAGTAGGACACCAAGTTGTAAAGCAGCTGTTTCGATAACGGCAATCAAACTGGGCAAATGGGCACGGCTGTCGGAAATGAAAAACATGGGTAATGCAACAACTTGGTTGTAACGTTTAACAGGGACAGTAAATACACCTGCGATTTTTTTCTGAGAAGCCTCCGTCATTGAGTGAAGCCAGTGATCCTCAGCTTCTCCTATATGGAGTGAAGCTTTTTGGCTTTTAAAAACTTTTTCAGAAAATTGAGTACCCTCTGTGTCTACCGATTTGTAATCTGTTAACTCAGAGAATATGCTCTGCTTTTCATCGTTGCCGTATGAGAACTGTTTTACCTTTAAAGTCTGATCATCATCAGAAGGGAAATAGACGTAGCCTACCGTTGTGCCACACATTTTGCAGGCGGCACAGAGAAAACGGTCAAGACACTCTTCAAGAGAGGCCTCTTCCCGAGAAAAATGAACCAATGAATAGAACAAGTCACTCTCGGCTTCTTGGCGGCGCACGGACTCTTCCAAGTCTCGATATGCTCGCAGCGCTGAGTGCATCAGTGTATAGAGTTTATCGGCGGTGAGTTCAGATTTATTCTTGAAATCATTAATATCATAGTGGCTGATAATTTGGTTCTCAGGTGCAGGGCCCGCCTGACCAGTGCATAACACAATGCGTACAAGATGATTTTTCAATTCTTCACGTATATATTGCACGACCTCAAGGCCTGCCTGATCATTCTCCATTACGACATCGAGTAATACTAAGGCCGTGTCAGGATGTTTTTCGATGAGTGTTTTTGCTTCTTTGGCTGAATAAGCGTCTATTAATTCTATGGCGCGCTCCTCAACCAATAAATTTGATAACACCATGTGTGTGACGCGGTGAATCTCTTCATCATCATCAACGACCAATATTTTCCAAGCGACGCTACCATCACCTGTTGGCTTAGGTGTTGGGTCAGGTGCTGGCGCGTCTGCAAAAGCTAACTTATCACCGCCCCTATTCATGAATAAGTCTCAGTATTGATTAACATTATTACGGCTAAAATACCCAATAGATATGGTTGTCTTGGAAAAATACTTTATATATATCATGAGGTTATCTACAGACATGCAAGAATCATTGGAACAATGGGCAAATAATATTCCTTCTATTTTTTTTCGACCAATGGTCTCAAAACCTTAATGTCATGCACATGTGAACAGCGGCCTTAAATACTATAACCTGTAGCATTTAAGATTTAGATTTGATTGCACGCCCTCTTCATTCCATGGCAGCGTTGAAATTCTTCGCACGCCACGGGTATATATTGTCGATACAGTATTTTGAATCCCTATAGTCCGGCGCTGAGTTCGTCATTTCGCCTCGCCATGAAATGAATATGACGCACACTAAAGCCTAAATCTCAAAATTTTATTTTATGGGGTTTTTCTTGAGCGCTCCCGAAACGGTCAAAGGAGCCATATATGCCTCCCCTCGCCTTGCAAGAAAAAATTAAGTGTGAATTAAGAGCTGAATCACCCTGTTAGCATTTTTACTGAGAACACCGTCATTCCAACATGTTTTTAGCCGGAATTCAGGGATTTAAACCTCTGGATAAGCGCCTCAGTACATTAGGGGAGGTTATGTTGTCGTGGCACTGACAAGTGGCGTGTTATAAACCTGGAGGGCGCAGAGTTTCGAGTGTTTTTCTCTGCGTCTCTGCGACCTCTACGTTAAATACCCGGTGATTTTTTAAAAAATAGTGTGTTTTTAGCGCTTAATCCACATTTAAGTGCATCGCTAAAAAATATTGCTCCCATAATATCCAGCCTTAATGTGAGGTGCTCTTATGCCTCTGGTCTTAATGGATTCCGTGCATACTCACCTCATCAAGTCTATTGACAGTTTCAGCATTCCTGTCATGTTTTGCGACAAAACGCTGTGCGCAAGCAATAGCTGCGTCCTTGTCAAGCGCGACAACGTCATCTCAGGACATGACGGGAGCGCCTAAAGGGCTGGCCAGCAGCCCCCGAGGCTACGTTCCGCCTCTCGCCGAAGACGCCTACTGTTGGTGCAGCAAAGGATAATAGCCATTCGCTGCGAGGCACGCCTTGCCCTAAGGGCTAATAGACCAACTGAATCCGTCAATATAATATGGTGGATGTACTAAATCAGTGAAGGTATAATGATCGATGAAAACCATTATCCACTATTTTGCCATGGTATTTAAGTGATATTGACCCGGTTTTACAGATGCTTTAACCTAACCCAGCCTGAAAATTAACTATTTCCGGTGTTTTTCACACAATTGATAAAATTTTGAAAAGGGGAGCTGGTTATGACTTTTGCTATTACGCTTTTTGTGCTACTTATGGGTACTGCATTCGTAGGTATGTTTACCTCTTAATTGATGGTAACCGGCGGGTTTCCTGCCGGATAAACTGTCAAAAAAGGCTGGAGTAGCAATATGTTGCTTCAGCCTTTTTTTATTCCGTGTTATCTAAAAATTGAGTTTTTCCACACACCTGCAATAAGTATTTTGATACAAGCTCAAACTCGCGCTCAGTTTCAGCCAACAGATCAGAAAAATCGACTGCAGTATCGTTTTTCCTGGCCATATCAATAAGTGCGCCACATATTTCTGATAATTTTTGGGCGCCAAAGTTAGCACTACTGCCTTTTAAAGAATGGGCAGAAAATTCGATAGCATCCATATCAAGGTTTTGAATAGCTATCTGTAATTCAGTGAGTCGCGTGTTAGCGCCTTTAATAAATAGAAGAACAATCTCGGTATATTGTTCTTCTGGGAGCACCTCAACAAGATCATCCAGTAACCGAAAATCAAAATGCAGAGACAGATCTATATCATCATGACTTCTGTCACGAGTTAAAGTATCACCGTTACTGGCTACTCCTTTCCCTACAACATCATCTTTAATTTTGAATCTGGAAAAAACATCACATATTGCCTTTATACGTATAGGTTTAACTAAAAAATCATCCATACCGGAAGATAAACACGCCTCACGACCGGCATCCAGCACATTCGCCGTCAATGCAATAATCGGGGTACGCGCCAATCCCTGCTCGTGTTCCATTTTCCTAATCTTTCTCGTAGCTTCAAATCCATCCATAACCGGCATTTGACAATCCATCAAGATTAAATGGTATTGATTCGACTGAAATAACGAAAGAGCCTGTAACCCATCGCCTGCAATATCGACTTTGTAACCCTGTTTATGTAAAATTGCTACGGCAACCTGTTGATTTATAGCATTATCTTCAACCAAAAGTACCGACGTAGCATGATTCTGTATTGAAGGGAGATTACCTGTATCCTCTGCATTATCAGCATCGCTACCCCCCTTCCCTTGCAATAATAAAAAAGCCTCAAATAATGCGGCTCGCCTAATCGGACGATTTATATTGCCATCAAGCTGAAATTTTTTTGTCTTTTCTGCAATATCACCCTCCGAAAGCCGAAAAATCCCGACACATTTTTTTGCATTAATGATTTTTTTCCGCAAATCATACGCATCAGTAATATTGCACCTCAGTAATTCATCAATATCCAGTATTGCAAGATCAACTGAAGGAACATTCTGAACGAAAAAAACACCCTTCGAACAATCAGCGGACATAACCACTACACAGCCCCAATGTTGAACAAGACTGGTTATTGCCTCCCTGACTGCAACACTGCGTGCAAAAATACAAACCGTTAATCCATGAAAATAGTCTTTCTCCCGGCAATCTGTCATTCGTCCCGAAGATGAAAGCTTGGCCGTAAACCAGAATGTACTGCCAATACCTTCTATAGAATCAACACCTATTTTTCCATCGAATAATTTCACCATTTGTTGACATATTGACAACCCAAGCCCCGTGCCACCATATTTTCGAGTGGTTGATTCATCTCCCTGTGTAAAGGTATCAAATATTAGTTTTTTAGCCGACTCAGAAATACCAACACCAGTATCACGTATTATAAATTTAAAAAAATTATCATCTATGGGGGAATAATTTTTAGCACAGTCCAGACCGACTAATATTTCACCATGATCTGTGAATTTCATGGCATTACCAATCAGGTTATTCAAAATCTGCCGTAATCTGGTTGGATCACCGATAACATAGCTTGGAACATCATTGCCAATATGAGAAACAATTTCAACATCCTTATCCTGTATTTTTTTTGCATATAATCCAACAACCTCTTCAAGCAAATGTCGCACATCAAAAGGAATAGATTCAAATTTAATTTTCCCTGCCTCAATTTTCGAAAAATCCAGCACGTCATTAATCACCGTCAACAAAGCTTCTGCTGAATTATAGGCTGTATCAATAAAATATTTTTGCTCAGAAACCAACTGGGTATCACGCAACAAGTCCAACATACCTAACACTCCTGTCATCGGTGTGCGTATTTCATGACTCATATTGGCAAGAAAAGTTGACTTTGCTTTTGTAGAATCTTCAGCTTGCGAATAAGCTAATGACAATTCAGTATTTTTTTCGCTTAACTCTTGACTCTTGTTGCGTACATTACGTGTCACTACATGAGCAATGAAAATACCGACCACCAAAGAAGAAATTCCAAGCAAAAGTAGCATTAACCAAATAAATTGATAATCATTTTTGTTGCTTATAACAGTCCTATCAGTATATTTTTGCTGTAAATCAATTAATTCATCCAAAAGACTCAACAATATTTTTTGTTCCTGAAGTCCTTCGGTTGCTGCAATAGTAATTACATTATCCGGCGTGTCTTGCATTAACAGTTCAGCAACTCTTCGATTTTTAAGTTGTGCGCTATTTGCAGCTACTTCTAAACGTTTGTAAATTTCACGTTCTCTTTTATTGGTTCCTAATTTAAGCAAATCCTCTCTTCGATTGCGATAATCACCCGCATATAAATAGAAACGTAGAAGCTCCGCATCACGGGCAAAATAATCATCCGTTGCCAGCATCGTATAAATACTGATTGCTCTTTGCAGAATGGCATCACGCATAGCAAAAGCGAGTGCGACTTTTTTATTATGCACATCAACAATGGCTTCCATATTAGAATTAAATTCTTTTAAGCGATATAAACTCACCGAAGTCACCAGCAAAACAAGAACCAATACGGCGCCAAACCCCATGCCCACCACGTTTGCCAAGCGACTATGCTCTGTTCGCTTTTCTTGATGCTGTTGAGAGTGCTGCTGCGTCACTTGCATTACAGATATCCCGCCGTGAGGCCGACAGTTTTCAAATAATCACACATGATACGCCCCCCTTTCTACTGTCAGGATAACAGCAGCTCCTCTCATCAAAACCGAGCATCCACAATAATTTATTATTATTCAATCAGTTACAGCACATGCAACATAACACCTCACAAAGAGAGTGATAATCTTTGCAGGCTTTTCTTCAAAAAAAGCTCTGAAGTTACAACACATTTTGCCGCTATTTTATAGAGAAATCATCAACTTTGGACATCAAGTTATGGCTGCACTCATAATTGAAAATCGAATGTATGCGGAATAGGACCAGGATAATCTCGCAACAATACTTTTTTCGTAAGACTCATGTCTTTGCGAGCATAGTAATATGTATCGTTTTTATACACATTCTAATACCTGATGTAGTCGCTAAAAGCACCACCACGCCGACAAACGTTCCCGCTCCAATAAAAGACATACGCATTTTAATTGATATTTCGGGAAGCATGAAAAAAACGGATCCTCATAATCTTCGTAGGCCCGCAGTCAAGTTATTTGCCAACCTTCTGCCGGAAAATGTTTTTTCCGGCGTATGGACATTTGGGAAGTGGGTCAATATGTTAGTCCCCCATGGTACAGCAAACTCAAAATGGAAAGCGATCGTTCATACACAAGCATCGAATATTAATTCGACCGGTTTATTTACCAATATTGAAGCAGCATTACGGCGCGCAACATGGGATTGGGGAAAATATGATCCGGAATATGAGCGTACAATGATAATTCTATCTGACGGTGTTGTAGATATATCAAAAAATCCAGAAGAAAATAATCAATCAAGATCACGAATACTTAAGGATATTTTAACCACACTCTCTGATAACAAAATAACCATTCATACCATTGCCTTATCATCATTGTCAGACAAGGAGTTATTACAACAACTTTCATCTGCCACTGGTGGCATTTATGAAACAATTGAAACAACAGAAGACCTGGATAAAGCATTTATGCGAATATTGAATGTCGCAAGCCCACGGGATGAACTACCACTTATCGACAATAAAGTGAAGGTGGATGAAAGCATTAAAGAAATTACATTTTTAATATTCCGAAAAAATAAATCATCAAACACAGTTATTATTTCACCATCTGGTAATCAATACGACAATAAAAAAGATAGTGATGATGTTATTTGGCATTCAGAAAATCGATACGACCTGGTTACGATAAACACACCAGAAAAAGGTATATGGAATATTGATGCAAACATAGACCCGGATAACCGCGTTATAGTTGTCACTGATTTACGACTCATTACCAATGATATCCCTGACACTATCCTGTCAGGAGATATAATTCCATTTTATGTACATCTTGAATCTGAACAGGAAATCATAAAACGTCAAGATTTTCTCCATTTTGTACACATGCGTGTTAAATATTATGATGAAGAAGAAAATAAACAATATTCCACTAAGTTGAAAGATAATGGAAAAAATATTGATGAGCATAAAAAAGATGGTATTTATTCAGCTGAAATCAAAAATACCAGCACTTTGGGGAAACATACATTTGAATTATTCGTTAATGGCACTACGTTTAAGCGTAAAAGTACGCAGCAAATAAATATTGTTAAATATCCTGCCATTATCGATATAAGCAAAACACTCAATAATAATATTTCGATCAGTATCTTCCCTTATCAGACCTTGGTCGATACAGAAACCCTGAAAATTACTATCATGCATTCCCTGCCAGGTGAAGATAGTGAACAACACTCCGTTAAAAAACACAGTCCTTCTGAGTGGAAAGCAATTATCCCAACGAATGATATTACCGGCAATCATACCATAATCATTAAATTATCCGGGAATAACCAGAAGGGAGAGGAAATAAATATTAAAACAGAACCTGAAAATATTTTTATTGGCGATAAAGAACAAAAAAACATGGATCATCCTCCAGAAAAAATGCCAATTAATATCACTGGTGAAACAAATAAAAATGAAACAACAAGCTGGTTCAGTATCATCTTATCAGTGCTTTCATTTAACATTATTTTAATATTGTTGATTTTTTCCTTATATAAATTATGGTTGAAGTATCGATACATATTACTTCCTCCCCCTGGCGAGGAAATAGCCAATGCCTAGCACAGAACTAAGTACTACTATAATTTTAAGTGAGATAGTTATTATCGAAACCGTTATCATTATTTCACTGCTGGTCTACTTTTTTTTAAAATCAAAAAAGAAATCATTAAAATTAGACTCATTGCTTAAATCATTCCAGGATGATGAAAACAACAGATTAACTATCCTCTCTTCAACATTCCAAAAAACAGATTCCATTGATGACGAAAAATATAATACCGCATTAAAAGAGGTCATTTCGAAAGAAAACTCATTTTATAAATATCTGACGACGGCCTTTTACCACAATGACTTAAAACGTCTTGATACCCTCTCCTCAGAAATTCAAGAAATAACCAAATCCTGTGCCATATTTGTTTCTGAAGATAAGCAAGAAATTACCGATAAAGATATTGACAAATCTCCAGAAATTGATGCGGATACTGTAATTGATGAACTGTTATCAGATGATAATGATATCGAAGAAGAAATAAAAAATGATCCCGCCTTTGATCTGAGTGAATCCACAGAATCTAATTCTGAAACACAGAGTGAAGAACTCATTGAGAAAAATATAGAAAATAATAAAATTGCAGAAATCCCGAATGACTTATTAAACAATAATAATTTAACTGCCGCGGATGAAGAAAAAACAGAGATTATTCCTGAAGATAATCAATCTGAAAAAAAACTTGATAAATAACGGTTAACTATATTAATAACATGAAACTGTGGAGCCTGAAAAATAAATATATTCTGATTGTAGATGATTTCGCCGGCATGCGTACAATGCTGCGCAACATGCTGGCACCTTATCGTCCTGAACATATCGTCGAGGCTGCTTCTGGAGAAGATGCGTTGAAGGCTATTCAGGATTATGATTTTGATATTATTCTTTGCGACTATAATCTTGGCCCAGGGAAAGACGGTCAACAAATACTAGAAGAAATCAAAGAATGTGAATTACTTTCCTATTCTTCAATATATATTATGACAACCGCAGAAAACACTTCTGAGATGGTTATGGGTGCCGTTGAATACTCTCCAGACGATTATTTGTCAAAGCCATTTACAAAAGAAGTATTAATATCACGCCTCAAAAAACTCCTTAAACGAAAATCAAGTCTTAAAAAAATATCAATCTCTACTCAGCAGAGAGATTATGAGTCTGCAATTAGTTTCTGTAATGATCAACTTGCGACAGCCACAAATAACCGTTTTGAACTGTTAAAAATTAAAACAGAGCTTTTATTGCGCATCAACGACTACGATGCTGTTGAAGATCTCGTAAAACCTGTGCTTGAAGAACGTGAAATACCTTGGGCCTTACTCTATCTCGGACAGGCACATTACTACCGTAAAAATTATGACGATGCAAAATTTATCTTTGAAGACTTGATTGAAGATTACCCTAATTATCTTTTTGCACATGACTGGCTTGCCAAACTTTATCGAACGAACAAAAATTATAAAGAAGCTCAAAACATTCTCGAAAAAGCGACAATAAAATCACCAAAAGCTATAAAAAGACAAAAAATTCTTGCTGAAGTTTCATTTGAAAATGAAGATTTTGATACATCGGAAAAATCATATAAACGGGTTACACGAATGGGAAAAAATTCGTACTACCTAAATCCGAATGACTATTCTGGTCTGGCTGAGGTATATTTGAAAAAAGGAATGGTTTCTGATGCGCTTGAAACAATTTCCGATATGCGAAAAGAGTTTACAAATTCTGATCCAGAAAAGAATATGAAGTCATGTATCAATGAGGCTTTTTTGTATGATCAACTACAACGCAAAAAAGAAACTAATGACCGTATCGATAAAATAATCGCTATTTTTTTAAAAAACCCAGGAACGGTAACCAGTATCGACTCTATTGAACTAGCCAAGCTTTGTTATTCTCATAGCAGAAACGATGATGGAAACAAATTTATACAATACGCGATTAAAAATAATCATGATAACCAGGAGGCCATAGATGAAATTATTACTACCCTTACTGACATAGGGTTCTCCAATAAAGATATTAATGCGCTATTAAAATCACGTGATGAAGTTATCGACATCAATAACCAAGGCGTCAAACTGGCTACCGCTGGAAAAATATCAGAATCTATATCACTATTTGTTGAAGCAGCAACTGCAATGCCGGAAAATCATGTCATCAATCTGAATACAGCGCAGTCATTAATTATGCATATGAATAAATCAGGTGCAACCGTAGAGTTAATGAATGAAACAAAAAAATATTTGGATAAAGTAAAATTTACTGGAAAGCCGAGTGAAAAATATAAAATATTAACGATGTCTTATCAAAATCTTGTAAATACTCTTGACTCGTCGTGAAAATGAAAAGCAACATAAAAAAACTGGAATTTCCAACCATATTGGCAAGCAGTGTTCATGACATGAAAAACTCACTTGCTATGCTGTTGGGATCGCTTGCAGATATTTCATCAGAATGCCAAGCTGAGACTTGTTCAATAAAAAATAAACTCTTACGAATTCAACATGAGGGCCAACGAGTCAATCGTGACCTTATTCAATTATTAACGCTCTACAAAATTGATCAATCTCAATATTATCTTAATACTGCAGAAGTCAATATTTATGATTATCTGGAAGAAATAATCCTGGAATATAAATACTTACTCAACGAACGGGGCATCGATATTTCTCTGCAATGTGATACTGCGTTAAATGGATTTTTTGATGCGGAACTCGTTGCGAGTGTCATTAAAACAATTATAAATAATGCATATCAATATGCACACGACAAAATATTGATTAGCGGGGAATCCATGGACGGTTTTATAAAATTAACCGTTGCTGATAATGGAAAAGGTTATCCTGCGCACATGTTATCTGAGCAGAAAACGTGCAAAACTGTGAGTGATTTTGGTACAGGAAGCACTGGACTTGGGCTTTATTTTTCTTCTCAAGTTGCAGAGTTACATAAAAATAAACATAAATGCGGTTATATTCAAATTACAAATGCCATCAAGCACAGCTCTGAACTCAAAGGTGGCTGCTTTTCAATTTTTCTGCCATAATTTTGCCTCGTATGGACCATCACGGAATAGAATATCTTCCCATCATGAATGCAACGCAAGCCCGCTGACAAGATTTTTCCCTGATAAAACTAGGCAGCATGCGGGACACGTAGCATGATTGAGTCTATTTAAGATATGAATTTGAGTAACTTCTTCCGCCAATCCGCCGGTATTCGGAATAACCATGTGAAGCTGGCAGGGAATACTGTCAAAATACACTTACCTTACCTACCAAAATGTACAAAAAACAATGGCTCAATCTCCACAAAAAAATCGGGTTAATAATGCCAAACTGCTTATCGTAGCAGGATTCTCCAGCATATTGGTATTGATGATTTTACTGATTGGATTTTGGAGCAAAAGCCTTTCCGACAATAAATATCTACTGTCCAGTATGGCCAGTATCACTGTTGAAACCGGATTGATAACAAAATTATTCAATGCAATACATCAGCAAACAATAATATTGCGTCAAATTAACGAAGCACAAGATGTAACAGAAAAAGAAACCCAGTATGCGCAATACCTGGCCTCTAGCAAAGTATTATCCAGTATTTATGCGCAACTTGATAAAATTGAATTTAACAGCGATGCGGCACAGTCCTGGCATTCAATGCGGCAACTATTTATCCAACGTAACCGTATTGAAAAAATATCAGCAGATTTTCATAAAAATGACGAGTATGAGAAGTCATACGAATATTTGATCAACAATATTCCTCCAATAAAAAATCGCCTAATAAATGAATTATCAACCTTGCTCAACAAAAATCTGTTAAATGGAACTGGAAATATCGTCGATGATATTATCAACGAAGCAACGAACAAAATTTCTACCACCTATTTTTTTGTTTATTTATTAGGTGGAATTTCCGTTTTTCTCGGTATTTTCACCATTTTCATCCTTAAACGCACAGAGAATACCGAAACAGCATTGATTGACCAAGGTGAGCGTATCCAATCGCTGTATGAGGCAACATCGATATCCGGTATCAGCCTTGATAATCGTATTACTGAAACCCTGAAACTGGGTTGTCGTGTATTAGGGATGGAAATCGGTAAACTGGGTCGCCAGTTTCCGGAAAAAAATGAATCGGTATTTCTCAATACTGTTGCACCTCCTGAACTTCCCGCAAAACGTGGGCTGATTCTCCCGCTGGATAAAACATTTTGTAATATTACTTTTTCAGCAGATGGGCCAATTGCCATACAACACGTCAGTAAATCCTCCTACAAAGATCACCCTGCCGCAGAATTTCTTGGTATGGAAGCCTACATTGGCACAACCATTTACGTGCATGATAAAAAATTTGGTACTGTCAATTTTTCCAATCGGCAACCCATGGAGAAACCCTTTACACAAACTGACAAGGACTTTGTCAACCTGCTGGGAAAGTGGATCAGTGTAACCATGGAGCAAATTATTATCGAGGATGAATTACAGAAATCCAAAGATGAAGCCGAGGCTGCAAATCATGCAAAAACCGCCTTTCTGGCGAATATGAGTCATGAAATTCGTACACCATTAACTGCAATTCTCGGTTATTCCGAAATGTTACTGGATGATGACCAGTCACAAGAAGAAGTCGAACATGAAATCAACTCAATCATCACCAGCGGTAAACATCTACAACAAATTATTAATGACATTCTTGATTTATCAAAAATTGAAGCCGGACAACTCATCGTTGAATACCAAAATGTCTTTCCTACCGTTTTCATGAATGAACTTGATGCCATTCTGGGCTCACAAGTGAGCGAGAAAGGTTTGTCATTTGACATGGATTACCAGTTCCCTATCCCGGGAACAATTCGCACAGATCCTACCCGTTTAAAACAAATTCTGCTTAATCTCTGTTGCAATGCCATAAAATTTACCAAAGAAGGCAGTATTGGTATTTCAACCCAATATCTTTCAAACTCAAATCAAATGCAAATTATCGTTACCGATACAGGTATTGGTATTTCTGAAGAGGAACAAGGAAAAATATTCTATCCTTTTACTCAAGCGGATAACTCCACTACACGCATTTATGGTGGAACTGGGCTTGGCTTATGTATTTCCAAACAATTGGCCAAGACGCTAGGCGGTGACATTACCGTAGCCAGCGAAAAAGGAAAAGGTAGTAAATTTACGATCACCATTGATGTCGGTATAGAACAAAATAAACTGGAAATGATTCATGCAACACCAACTCAAGAAACCTTTCTCAACAATAAGTCAGCCCATCACCATATCCAGTTAAATGGCCATATATTGTTGGTGGAAGACAATACGGAAAATCAACGGCTCATTACAAAATCGATCAGTAAGATTGGATTAACCAGCGATATTGCTGAAAATGGCAAAATTGGTGTGGAAAAAGCATTATCAGGCAACTACAACCTTATATTGATGGACATACAAATGCCCGTGATGGGTGGACTAGAGGCAATACGAAAATTACGTGACCATGGATACACTGTGCCCATTATCGGCATAACAGCCAACGCAATGCAGGAAGATAAAAACAGTTGTTTTGCGGCTGGTGCTGACAACTACCTCACAAAACCTCTGGATTTCAGTCATTTTTATGAAGTACTTTCTACTTACTTGTCTATCCGTAAACCATAAAATTCAAATACAAAAAATACATATACATTGATATATACTTATAGCGTTTGAGATCTAGATTTTATTGTACGCTCTCTTTACGCCATGGCTGCGTTGAAATTCCTCGCAATAGTCCAGCTATTACTCAACAACGGCTCCTGCGTTGCCTAAAGCGCCTACTGTTGGCGTTCTACCTATGACCATCCCTGGCCTAGTCGTCATTTCGCCTTGCCATGAAATGAATATGACGCACGCTAAAAGCCTAAATTTCAAACACCACGGTATATTTTCTTTACTTACGCTGCCTCGGTTGACCGTCACTCACTTGACCTGAAACGATTTTGCCAGGAACATGGCGTTATGCCATCACATCACGCTCCTTCAAAAATTAACCTGCAACAGGAATTCCCGTTGCTTGAATCAATCCACTACCTGAATCATGCAGCTGTCTCCCCGTGGCCAATTAGAACGGCTGATGCCGTAACGGATTTTTCACGCGAAAATGCGACACAGGGGTCGCAACATTACCTTCAGTGGATCAACACGGAAACAACGTTGCGCAAACAGTTACAGCAATTGATCAATGCCAAATCAGTCAACGAAATCGCATTGCTTAAGAACACTTCAGAGGCTCTGTCCGTTGTAGCATTTGGCTTACCTTGGCAACCAGGAGATAACATTGTCAGCATCAAGGGCGAGTTCCCTTCAAACAGAGTGGTATGGCAAGCCTTAAAACCCAAAGGTGTTGAACTACGCCTTGCCGATGTTAACAGCGTCAATCCCGAACAGGATTTGCTGAAGCTCGTCGATAAACGCACTCGTCTTATTACCGTCAGCTCGGTGCAATACGCTTCCGGGTTTCAGCTTGATCTTGCCCTTATCGGTGCCTTTTGCAGAGAAAATAATATCCGGTTTTGCGTCGATGCCATCCAGAGTATCGGAGCGCTGCAGTTTGATGCGCAGGCAATACAAGCGGATTTTATTATGGCTGATGGCCATAAATGGATGTTGGGGCCCGAAGGAGTTGCATTGTTTTACTGCCGTGAAGAATTACTTGAAGAACTGGCTTTGCATCAATATGGCTGGCATATGACTGATACCTTCACCAACTTTGATAACGATGATTGGCAGCCTGTCGATACCGCCCGTCGATTTGAATGTGGCAGCCCTAACATGCTAGGTATTCATGCACTCTCGGCCAGCCTATCATTGTTGCTGGAGTTTGGAATGAAGAATGTGGAAGCATGTATTCTGGAAAACACTCGTTACCTGTTTGAACACATCAACAAAGCCGAGCAGTTAACATTGTTGAGCAATATGAGCGAGGGACGCTATAGCGGTATTGTGACTTTCCGCCATCGCACGATGGATAACGACACATTTTTTTCATTGTTGACTGAAAATGGTGTTATGTGCGCACAGCGCGGAGGTGGCATTCGTTTTTCACCGCATTTTTATACGCCAAAAGAAAAAATTCTGCATGCGCTTAACATTGCTACGCAGATCCAGTGAAACGCCGAAAATAATTCTCTGTCGTTTGTGAGGCAATAGTTTCCCAGCGGGTATCACGCAGTCCGGCAATGCATTCGGCAACATGTCGCACATAGGCAGGCTGATTCGGTTTGCCACGATGTGGCATCGGCGCAAGATATGGGGAGTCTGTCTCCACCAGCATACGCTCCCCTGGTATTTTTCTGGCGACTTCTTTTAATGCTTTGGCAGAATTGAAAGTCACGATACCGGAAAACGAAATATCAAAATTCAGGTCAAGTGCCCGTTTGGCGATATCCCAGTTTTCGACAAAGCAGTGCATTACACCACCCACTTCATCGGCACCCTCTTCTTTCAGGATGCGTAGGGTATCTTCAGTCGCTTCGCGCATATGGATAATCAGCGGTTTTTTTGTCGCTTTTGATGCGGCGATATGGGTACGAAACCGTTCACGCTGCCATTCCAGCTCACCTTCTTTTCCTTCCGTACAACGAAAATAATCCAGGCCGGTTTCACCAATGGCCACCACTTCGGGTTCGGCAGACAAGCTAATCAGTTTTTCTCGGGTGGGTTCTTCCCCTCCCTGCTCCGTGGGATGCACACCAACGGAAACAGAAATTTGTGCGTGGGCTTTGGCTAATGCTAGCAAGGCTGGATAGTGTTCCAGGTCGATGGAGACACATAAAAAATGTCCGACACCCTGTGTCGCGGCATTGTCCAGCGCACCCTGTAACTCACCATTCCACGGTGAAAGCTCCAGACGATCCAGGTGGCAATGTGAATCCACTAATGAGGTATTTTCAGGCAACAAAATAGACACGAAGGAAAACTGTCCTGTTAGAAAAAGTAAGGGGTTGAGCAGAATGAAACAAACTGCGTGTAAAAATGAAACTACATGGTATGCGTCTGACGGTCAGACTTCAATGCACCGGCAAGGTAGGCTTCAATTTTATTGCGCACAGCGCCGTTGTCCTGATTGCTGAATTGCACACCAATACCGGCAATACGCGCGCTCTGGGCACCCGCAGGTGTAACCCAGATAATTTTACCCGCCACTGGCAGTTTTTCTGTTTCTTCCATGAGCGTGAGCAACATAAAAACTTCATCACCCAGTTTGTATTTTTTGTTGGTGGGAATAAACAGCCCGCCATGTTTTACAAAAGGCATGTACGCCGCATACAACGAACTTTTGTCCTTGATGGCCAAAGAAAGAATGCCGCCTTGTCGAAAATCACCGCTCATGTATCTGCTGACTCCTGATGCTGTTTTTTGTCTTCAATGAGCTTGACGACTCCAGCTCACCATCAAGTCTTCCATAACCAACTGCGCATTTAATTGACTATTAACCCAGCGCGCAGTTTCGGTGATCTGTGTCAGATAGGCAAACAGCCGTTTCAGTTCCAGTCGAGGCACTAGTTTTTGCAATTGTGGACGCAAATCACCATTGGTAATAGCGACCGGGTCAGCTCCCGACTTGAGGCGGATCAAATCCATAACCCAGCTACTGAGCCACCGAGTGGCGTTAGGCAATCCCAGTTCAGACCACTGTTTCGCACAGGCTAACGGATCAGCCTTACCTTCTACTACACCGACCCATTGGCTGGCCAGATCGCGGCGCACTGCCAGCCCGCCCGTTTCATGCAAAGCCTGGGCAGCCAGTGGGGCACCGTTACTCAACATCAACAAATTTTTAATGGCTGCAGATTCGTCCACTTCTTTGAGTTGTTCCTGCAACCAGGTTTCACTGATCTGTGCTTCCGGTCGTGGGAAAACCACCACCTGACAACGACTGCGAATCGTCGGTAATAATAACGAAGGTTGGCTGCTAATCAATATCAGCAACGCATCCTCAGTGGGTTCCTCCAGGGTTTTCAGCAAGCTGTTGGCTGCATGCCGATTCATCGCTTCAGCTGGATTAATAAACACAATCTGGCGACCACCGTATTGCCCCTTCAGGGCAAAAAATGCCCCCACTGCACGAATACGATCCACAGGTATCGCTTTGCCCGTTTCTTCAGGTTCCAGCCACATCAAATCCGGATGAGTACCAGCCGCCAGCAGACGGCAACTTTGGCACCGACCGCAGGGCGTACCACTATCCGCTGGAAACTGGCACAACAGTCCGTGGATTAATGCTTCAGCCAATGTGGATTTACCATAACCCTCACTACCCGTGAACAACAGGGCATGTGGCAGACGGTCAGTACGCATTCTGGCAATCAAATCATTCCATAAAGACATCTGCCAAGGCAGTGGTGTTTTCATAATCCTAAAACCTTCATCTGGATGGCCTGTAGAGTACGTTGAATGTTTGTGGCTGACACCCATACAATAATAGGTGCTTTAAACAAGGTGCGATGAAAAGTAACAACTCTTGCTATCGCATGATTCGCAACGCGACCAAGCGCCAAAGGCAACGTGCTACAGCAGGCTGCAGCTACTCACCCAACCGGTGACTTTTCCATACCCGTAAAATACGACATTCACAGTCAGATTAACACATCCTCTAAGGGCTCAACTGAAGAATTTAGGATGGTTTCAGTCCAGCCAACAGGGGAGTTAAGGCAACATCAATTTGTGCCTGCACCTGTTCGACATCCTGCGCCGCATCGATAATATGATAACGCTCCGGTTGCGCAGCAGCGCGTTCCCGGTAAGTTTGCCGTACCCGTTCAAAAAACGCGCATTGTTCGCGTTCAAAGCGGTCCAGCTCACCCCGCTCACCCACACGCGCCATGCCCACTTCCACCGGCAAATCCAATAGCAAAGTAAGATCCGGGCGTAACTCACCTTGCACCCAGTCTTCCAGCACAGCGATACGGTTCAATGCAATGCCACGCCCACCGCCTTGATAAGCATAAGTGGCATCGGTAAACCGGTCACATAGCACCCAGTCACCTTTCGCCAATGTAGGACGAATCATTTGTGCCAAATGTTGCGCACGTGCAGCAAACATCAACAACAGTTCAGTGTCGCTATCCATCGTCGTTTGCCGCTGATCCAGCAGCAACTCACGAATCTGTTCTCCCAGTGCTGTGCCTCCCGGCTCCCGACTCACTTGCAGGTTTTTGCCCACTGTTTGCAAATGCTTTTGCAAGTAATGCTGCACGAAAGCCATTTGCGTACTTTTGCCCGCCCCTTCACCACCTTCGAGCGTTATAAACAAACCTTTCTTCATATTAGTCAATCAGTAGTATCTATAACTTAATGTTAAAGCTTGCCACTAGGCAATGAAGAAAACGACTTCGTCCGGCCACCCAACTGATACTTCACCACCGCAGCATTATGCTCTTTCAGTGTTGCCGAAAACTGATGTCCACCATCCCCCCGGGAGACAAAATACAGTTCCTCACCCGGCAGCGGATTCAGTGCCGCCAACACCGCAGCACGCCCCGGCATGGCGATAGGTGTGGGTGGCAGTCCCCGGTGTAGATAGGTATTGTAAGGTGTCTCTTTGCGCAGATCACGGCGACGAATATTGCCATCAAATTCACGCCCCAGCCCGTAAATTACCGTGGGGTCAGTTTGCAGGCGCATACGTTTTTGCAAACGCCGATTGAAGACACCCGCAATTTGTCTGCGTTCACTGGGTAGCCCCGTTTCTTTTTCAACAATGGAAGCCATAATCAGCGCATCGTACGGTGTTTTGTATTCCACATCGATGGCGCGATCTGGCCAGCTTTCGTCGAGCAACTCCTGCATGGTATTGTAGGCTCGCTGTAAAAAAGCCACGTCCGTAGTCAAACGCGGAAAGTGGTAGGTGTCGGGCAGAAATCGTCCTTCAGGATGTTTACCAGGATGACCGATTTGCTCCATGATTTCCGCATCGCTGTAATCCGATAATGTGTGCAAAAGGAATTCGTTGCTGTGTACAGCATCCATGAGCTGTCGAAAACTCCAACCTTCGACAATGGTGAGAGAATATTGCAGCATTTCACCATCGACGATCTGTTCCAGCAGACGTGCGGGAGTAATACCATGGTCGAAATAATATTCCCCGGCCTTGATATTGTCTGCCGTGCCCTCAAACTTGCCCAGCCATACCAGATATGAGGCCGACTTGATCACTCCACGCCGCGCCAGATCTTTGGAGACGTAAGTAAGCGTCTTGCCGGGTTTGATTTCATAGCGCATCCCTGTATCAGTCAACGTCACCGGCGCATTCACAAACGAGCGGTAATCCATAGCCATCCAGGCACCATAAAGGCTACCCAATAAGATAAACAAACCCGCAAGCTTAAACAGTGTTTCCCAGACTGATCCCGTTTTCGTTCTAATCACGCAGAGACTCCAATGCCTGACTCAACTGACGAGTCACCGGCCCTACGGGAAAAAGCTGCTCTTCCAGTTGACGCACCGGCCAGATACCCATGAGCGTATTGCAAAGAAACAGTTCTTGCGAGCGATACAGGTCAGCCAGCCTCAGAGTTGTTTCCTGCACAGAAATACTTGCCACCTCAGCCACTTTGATGATGTTTTCCCGGGTAATGCCCTTCACTCCACATTGAGTCAGCGGAGGTGTTTTCAGCACCGGCCCTCTCCCACCTTTTTGTACACAAAACAGATTGCTCATGGTCCCCTCAATGACATTATTATCATAATCCAGCATCAAACCTTCGGCGACCGGCATGCTCTCGCCCTCAGCATGCCATTCTGCACGCGCCATCACCTGCTCCAGCCGGTTAAGGTGTTTGATGCCAGCCAATGTTGGGTTGTCTGCCAGACGTGTGTCACACACTCGTACTGATACACCATCACGGTAATGCGTCGATGGAAAAACCACCGCAGACGATAACGACAGCACGCGCGTTGTAACCGCTTGCGCTGGCGGCGCATAACCCCGTTCCCCCGTTCCCCGTGTCACGATGATTTTCAGTACTGCATCCACCTCTCCCGAACACAGGCTCATCGCTTCCGACAACAGCAACGCTGGTTCCGGCATGAGAATACGCAGCACCTGACAGCCCTTCGACAAACGGGCCATGTGTTGCATCCAGCAACACGGTTTACCCGCCGACACTCGCAGGGTTTCAAACAATCCATCACCGTATTGGAAACCACGATCCAAAACAGAAATATGTTCCGCCGGTTGGCCGTTGATTAAAATTGCAGGCAATGGAATCGATCCGTTGGAAATGAGTGTTTCTTACTTTCTATGGGTAAATTGCGACAGCGGCCGAGAGCATACCACAGCCGGACTTCGCTCTGCCCTGCCCACTCACTCTCAATTGTCGCTTAGGCGCCGGCCCGAGAATGAAAGTCGTCGCGAGGGAAAGCCATTTTGAGGTAGATTTTTCGTTCATTTGAGGCGAATAGGGGTTCTATTTAACGAAAATGAACGGAAAATATGACCAACATGGGTTTTCCGCAGCAGATCTCTCATTCTCGGACAGGCTCCTAACGGATGTCAGTCAATGCCAGCAGCATCCCTCGTGCCTTGGCGCGTGTTTCATCCAGTTCTTTTTGTGGGTTTGAATCGGCAACAATGCCACCTCCTGCACGCAACTGTAATTGCTGTCCCGCCAGCGTGATTGTGCGAATCAGGATATTCAAATCCATGTCACCATTATGATTGAGATAACCCATGGCGCCAGTATAGGCACCGCGGCCTTCTCCCTCCCGTTCGGCGATAATTTCCATACAACGCACCTTGGGGCAACCGGTGATGGTGCCACCAGGAAACACGGCACGAATCACCTCACTCGGTGTCACCCCGTCACGCAACTGCCCACAGACATTGGAAACGATGTGATGCACATGGGCATAACTTTCCAACACCATCAACTCATCCACTTTTACACTACCGGGCACACACACCCGGCCAAGATCGTTACGTTCCAGGTCAATGAGCATGACATGCTCTGCACGTTCTTTGGGGTGTGCCAGCAACTCTTCTTTCAGCGCCCGATCACCCGTTGCCTGTGTGCCGCGTGGACGGGTACCTGCAATGGGACGGGTTTCGACCCGTCTCTTGTTAACCTTGACCAAACGTTCCGGGGAAGAGCTGATGATCGCAGCACCATTGATCACGGCCAAACCGGCAAACGGTGCAGGATTGTTTTTGCACAAATGCTGGTAGATGTCGGCTGCCTGCAAGGTACGATTGCTCTGGCCGCGCCAGGTTCGCGCCAGATTCACCTGAAACACATCGCCCTCAATAATGTAATTTTTGATCGCTTCAACATCTCGCAAATAACGCGATGTTTCTTCTTCTGCCATCACAATATTTGGCGATACCACTTCCACCGTCGCCACCTGCTCAAGATCATCGGCAAGCATATCGAGCAGACTTGCATGGTCTGGCTCGGCAACGAGAAAAGTCTGTTGCCGCTCATGATCAACAATCACTGCTGCCGGTATGCGAACAGCATAGGCCACAGGCAAGCCATCGTGAGCATCTGGCAGAGAAAGGCAGGGCTCGATCTGCCCTGCCAGTTCATAAGCCAGAAACAAAAACCAGCCGCCAGTAAAAGGCAGTTGGGGAAAACCGGGTGCAGTGTCTGAAGGCTCGATAGTTTTTGCGACAGCCTGCCAGTGGGTATCAAGCTGCTGGAGAAAATCCACCTCGGAATCTGAGGCATCCAGACGAATGTGCTCACCAGGAAAGGCAAAAAGAATATCGAAGCGAGCCTGCCCTGCTCCCTCTGCGTCACTGCGTGCCATCGATTGCAATAGACTGGGGTAGCGCTGAGGGTTGACACGATGCAGTGCCAACAGATCAACCGTATGTTCGATGTGGCAAATGTGTGTCATTTTGTTACGGAACCATAGACATTATTAACGGCGCACGGCTTATGTACTGGTATGAGCAATTCTTCGTTAGAGGATTGTCTTGATATAATACGGTTTTTATATTCTGTGGTATCGATTGAGATTTAGACGGGACCAGATGACTTAACGAATCATGACCCACCTGCCTTGCTTATTTTTGTAGAAGCCAAATTTCATGGTATGGGTAATGCCCTGGTCGGTAAAGATGGCCGAAATTGCCCTCTTTATTTTTCCAGCGTTACCTATTGTGACACCTCAGGTGATCACATGATATAAATCCATTCACCTTGTTTGTTTTTATAGAAAATATATTGATATTTCACCGTGATTCGGTCGCGTTTAATTATATACAAAATAGGTTGCGTTTCCTCATCACTTGTAATTCTGGCCAACTTCCCATTACCGATAATATCTAACTTAAGTCTAAATTGTTTAGCCTTATCTTTTTCAATAAATTCAAATAGTACTTGTTCGTTACTTTTCCACGACTCCTCCAAGTTGAGTGCTTCATAAGCTTGTTCAATATCATCATAATAATTAATGTTTTTTTGCATGGCTGCTAGTTTATAGCTGCTTTTCCGGGCGGCGACCAAGTCTTGCTTTTGATGTATCACATATTTTTTTCGATAAGCTTCAAGTAATGATTGATAATTCTCTTCAGTATCTTCTATCACTTGACCATCTTGCCATTCCCAACGTGAAAATGGGGTTTTAATATTATGAGTTAAACGACTAATAACAATTTGTTTGTCATATACCCTGGGAGGAAACTGCCACGGTTTCTTTTCGTAATCCAAAACCGCTTGTTTTTGACCGGCTATGATCATACTTTCCTGGGCTGCCACTTCAGGGTCAGCCGCTGGATGAAGCTTTATTTGTGTCAGTAATTTTCGAGTATTTTTTTGAGTATTTTTTTCACGCACATACAAAGCGGCCTCAACTCTGGCGTCTTCATCCCAATTATCAACCGGGTTGTTTCCTTCAATATAGGTAAAAACAATAATGGACAATTCATTCACGCCGCTTATCATTTTATCACTTACTGGTAATTCAACATCCACTTGTCCCGAGAAACTTTCTAGGTAAAAAGGAATGTCATTCAATCGAAACTCAGCCCCAGTTCCCGCGTAGGATATTTGTACCGTGTAATAAGGTTGTTTGTATTCTGAGGTGTCGGTAACTGCCTGAATATCGCTCATAATGCCGGGTCCTAAAATAATTAGTAACAAAAACTGGGGGAACTTTTTCATAATGCCTTCGATAAATTATTATTTAGGTTTATTGACTAAGTCATTGATGTTTTTCTCATTTCTATTTTGTACTGTTAAGTTGTTCATCATGGGCTATTTTTCAACCCTACTCACTTTTTAAGTCTCTTGCCTTTTAATGTATTCACGATCAACTGCATCAAGGTAATATTTAAACTGATGTTTGTCTGACATTTTTAACCAAACTTTTTCAAGCCGCTCAGTTTCTTTAGCAGCGACTTCGTCACCATTCTCCAAGGGTAGGCTATCGCTTACAGCTTCCCCAAAGAAACCTTGACTATCACCAGATGATGTCGTGGTTTTTTTCTTTAATGAAAGCTGAATTTCCTTCTCCAGATACACCTTAACACCATTAAACATAAAATCGAGCGACACAAAAGGCGCGTCATTATCTGAAACACCGGAATTTTCTCTATCGACTAGCTCATCGTTACCCAAGCTAACCCCTATTTCAATACTGGATTCTACGCCCGCTTTTAACAACATCTCTACTTTAACTACATAGATATGCCCATCCATTTTGGCTTCACCTTCAGCCTTGATAACAATTTTAGTTTTTACGGGCTCACCTTCGTTTATGGTTTTGCCATTTCCATCCCTCTTTTGGATAAATTTTGCTCCTAGGCTTCCATTGATACTCACTTTAAAACTGATGTCAGCTTGTATACGCTCTTTCCCTGCTATTTCACCATATTTTTGTTTAATCCATTCAAAAAAGGCATTGAAGGGGCGCGACCACCAACTGCTGAGATAATTTACAATTATCGGCAATATATCGACGCTGGCTGCTATTTTAATGAAAGGGTCGGCTTCAAAACTGAATTCGTGGGTACGTACGACTAAATTACTGCCAGATTTTTCCTTGAACTGAGCATCATAATTCAAGGCTATTTTAGGCAAACTGACATCAATGTCGATATTGCGCCCATCTTTGAATTTATCAAAGATATTGTCATTAAGGATATTTTTGAAATTGCTGAGTGTCTCTTCAAATACAGCCAATTTTTTTTTGTAATCAGCAGTAAATTCATCTGTCTTTTGATTGTCTTGCTGAAGTTTCAGAGAGCCAGCAAAAGCAAGCTTGTTAGTGTCCGGTTTGTCATCATTTTTAATACTGCCGAGATTGACGCTAAAGTTGAGCGCCCATTTCATATAGGGAAAAACTTCAACCTGGATACAGCGGGCTTTTTCATCAAATTGACTGAAATCGCAGCTTTGTACAGCACAGACTTTATAACGCTTCACACCTTCGTTTTCAACATTGGGCAGCCACAGATACTTAAGCAGACTGCTACCCGTGCCTATTTTTATCTGTTTACTGGGGCTTTTGAACTTGGCCGATTTACCATTAGATTGTGGGCTTGTGAGTGTAGCGGCACTGTCACTAATGGTAATAAATTGCGTCTTATGAGTTGGACATACGTCTTCTATGTCTGCATTAACAGATAGTATATCGAAGACCGGCTGACCATTGGCATCTTTGAGTTTTTCATTCTGGCTTGAGACAATTTGTAACACTGGAAGCACATTACCATTCACAGCAGGTTTCATCGCATCCAATGTTACGGTATTTCCGTGCCGACAACTCAGAGTCAGTTTTTTATAGATACACAGTGGTTTTACATCTTCTGCGTCATCAGAGATGACTGTCCCCGCTCCAAGACCAGTGATAGTTTCCCGTACAACATTAATGCTTCCACTCTCCTCGTGTGGCCCAAGGGTCAATGGTTTATTATTTCCTTTCGGGTCTGCTGCATTGTTGACCGTTGTGCGAGGTGGTGGCTTGGCGCTGGGTTGTTGTTCAAGCAGGAAAAATTTTCCATCCAGCAAAGCCTGGGCCATAGCGGCTATTTGCGGACTTACGGTCGGTGTTCTATTTGTTTTTGTGCGTGGCGTCGTGGTTTTTGTCACAGTTGGCGCGGCGAAACCTATTGTTGTGGACAGGTTGTTCAGCTGAGCGTCGTCCATGTTCAGGTCGCTCAGGAAGCGCACTGCTTCTTGTTTGTCGCTGAATGTTTTGACAATGGGGTTAGGCTCGACCAGTAACAAACTCGGAGGTGCCAACATGTAGTTTATGCCTTTTACGGCTGGCAATGTGGGAAACAGGACGGAAGATTTTTCGTCGGACTGTTCGTCCAGGTGTGTGACCGGGTATAGCTTTATGATGCTCAGAAATATTAATCGGCTGGCACGACCCTTGTCGGTGTCTTTGAATGTGTTGTTGGCAAAGTCGTGCCCACGAAAAGGACAGTTGGCTGCCAGTCTTTGCCAATAGCCCGGATAAACATCCAGGCCGTCAACAAAACGTTCCGTTATTTTCGCACTCCAAAACTCTTTTGGCTTAATGTCAGTATGCAACGGGGCATCTCCCATGACATGAACCCGATAATAATGTTGTTTAAACCTATCGTGAATTATGTTGTGGGATCTCATAGAACCGGTTACCGCTGTGGTACTTCGGGATGCCTGCATAATGGTGATTAAATCGGCCTACAAAACTTAACATCACATGACAGAGGGCTGCCCTGGAACGATTTGTCGTCAGTCCGGCTTGCGGAAAATCAACGTACCGTTGGTGCCACCAAAACCAAAGGAATTGGACATAACAATGTCGATGTTCATTTCGCGTGCAGTATCCGGCACAAAATCCAGATCACACGCGGGGTCCGGGTTATCCAGGTTGATGGTGGGCGGAGCTACCTGGTCACGAATCGCCAGTGCCGAAAACACGGCTTCGATACCACCCGCCGCACCCAACAGATGGCCAGTCATAGATTTGGTGGAACTGACTGCCACCTTGTATGCATGGTCACCAAAGGCGGTTTTCAAGGCGTAAGTTTCGCCCAGGTCGCCCGCCGGTGTGGAAGTACCGTGGGCATTAATATAATCCACGTCTTCCGGGTTAATACCGGAATTTCTCAACGCCAGTTTCATACAGCGCGCGGCACCTTCGCCACCCTGCGACGGCGAAGTCATATGATAGGCATCACCACTCATACCAAAACCAATGATTTCCGCATAAATTTTCGCGCCGCGTGCCTTGGCAAATTCGTATTCTTCCAACACCACCACACCAGCACCATCACTGAGTACAAAACCGTCACGATCCCTGTCCCAGGGACGACTGGCTGCTTGCGGGTCGTCATTGCGCGTGGACAGTGCACGGGCGGCGGCAAAGCCACCCAGCCCCGTGCTCGAAGTCGCCATTTCTGCTCCACCGGCCACCATCGCATCAACATCACCGTATTCGATGAGACGCGCAGCATCACCAATGGAATGCGTCGCTGTCGCACACGCAGTGGTAATGGCGTAGTTGGGGCCTTTCATGCCGTAGATAATCGACAGGTTGCCAGAGATCATGTTGATAATATTGCTGGGCACAAAAAACGGGGAAATTTTGCGCGGCCCACCTTTGAGAAAAGCATTGTGCCCCGCCTCAATGCCGCTGAGCCCCCCTATGCCAGAGCCGATGGCCACGCCAATACGCTCGGCATTCTCTTCTGTCACTTCCAGACCAGAATCGCGCACCGCTTGAATAGCGGCGGCCAAACCATAATGAATAAACAAATCCATTTTTCTGGCGTCTTTGGCAGCAATGTAATCGGTGATCTCGAAGTCACGCACAGAACCGCCAAAACGCACCGAATAATCGCTGACATCAAAGTGTGTGAGTGGCGCAATGCCACTTTTGCCTGCCAGCACGTTTGCCCAGGCATCCGTCACATTCAGCCCCACCGGGGAAACCATACCCAAAC
>Ga0316202_10000845_pt1 | contig 27978 bp, 21 predicted proteins | sample 3monrhotite_MG_FD_204934 | JGI IMG/M metagenome (GOLD analysis project Ga0316202, IMG submission 204934) | Microbial mat bacterial communities from mineral coupon in-situ incubated in ocean water Damariscotta River, Maine, United States -... | ecosystem: Environmental > Aquatic > Marine >... | reverse complement strand
GCTTGGAAAGATCCATCAGGATATCCTTCTACAACTTCCATGTCAGCAGCAGCTCGAACGTAACGAGCGTACCAGTCACTTGAAGCAACATCGTAGAAAGGAGTGGTTTCCTTGTCTGTAGCGATTCCAGCAAGACGGATAAGGATTACAACAGCTTCAGCTCGGTTGAGTGAGTAGTCAGCGTTGAAGTCTTCATCTGCATCGATCACATCAAGATGGTAGGCAGCAAGAGCGTACTCTGCGTACCAGTCATCTTCTCGGTCAACATCGTCAAATGGGTTTTCCTTGTAAGTGTAGATAGCAGTATCTACTCCAGCGTTTACAAGCGCCATCTTAAGGAATTCCGCTCGTGATACACGAGTGTTTGGACGGAAGTTGTCTGAACTAATCTGCAAGATTTGTCGGCAGTATAGTTCACGGATAGCTGATTGAGCCCAGTGATAGTCGACATCATCGTAGTCAGGAGCACATGAGTCATCTCCGTAAAGAACTACATCAACTTCTACTTCATCGCTACCATCCATGTTAAGTTCAGTAGCAAGTTCGTCGAATCCAGGAACCGTCACAACTAGACGGTAATCTGTATGGTCAGCCGTTGAGTTTACGGCAAGTCGGTAACGACCGTTACCTTCATTGATAACTCCGTAAACGTCGTTATCTGATCCTTCTGCAAGTGAGAAGTTTTCTTCTGAAAGGTTGATCACTCGATCACCATCTTCATTTTCAACTGTTACTTCTACTTGGTAGGCAACTACTGAAATTTGATCAGCTGATCCACCATCTTCTACTTCATCCGCGTAAACACGAATCCAGTAAGCTTCTGGTGAGTCTTCGTCGTCTCCGAGTTCGAAGTCATCTTTATCCCAGTTAGATGGGATTTCAAATGTAACAGTTTCTTTATCTACTGTTACGAAGTCTTGGAAAGTATCTGTTGTTACATCAAGATCCTTCCAATCTGAACCGTTGAAGTATTCCCATTCAAGAGTTGAGTCGTCTTCGTACTGAACTCCTCCAGTAAGGTCGAACTTAACTTTGTCGAAAGGAACTTCCATTCCAATGTAGAGAACTTGAACATTCTCTTCGTCACCGTTGAAGATTTCTACATCTTCACCATCGTTGTCTTCAGCTTCGTCGCTGTAGTCAACAACTTCAATGTCACCATCTGTAATGGTTTCACTGATTACGTATTGAGCAACTGAAGTAGTACCACTAATGCTACTTGCGAAAGCAAGAACAGGGAATGAGATGGCCACTACAAGGCTCAAAAAGATATTTGAGGTTTTCCGCATGATAAAAGGGGTTATTTGAGGAAAGGAGAGCATTCTGCCTCAAATTAGACAACTTGTCAATAGTATTATACGTTTGTCAAGTTACCCCTGCTTAGCATCAGGATGGGTTCTGTTTTAGTTCCCTGGAATATCTAGCTGTATACTGTAGGGCTCTTCATCGTTATGGATAACAACGAGAAGTCGGTAAATCACTTCAGCAACTTCAATTCGACTCATGGCTTGAGCAGGATTAAAGTCTTTATTAGTACTGGTCTCAGGGAAGATATTCATTTCAATGGCGTATTGCACATAGGGTGCAAACCATGAAAGGTTATCTACATCTTTAGCTGGATCGTCAATTACAACAGGATCAATGCTGATATCCATACTAGCAAAGATCATCTTAAGGAATTCCACACGGTTTACTCCTTGAGAAGGTTTAAAGCTTCCATCTGAATAACCTTGAACAACTCCCATGTTAGCGGCTGTGGCAAGGTAGTCTGAGTACCATTCACCTGAACCAGCGGTATCTGAGAAGTCAACGGTTCGTCCTAAGACTAGGGGGAGGTCCATTCCAGAGAAAATCATCTTAAGGGCCTCAATACGAGACACATCATTTTCCGGTTTAAAGGTTCCATCAGGGTAACCAGTAATCGTTCCTTTGGTTCTAAGAAAACTAACTGCAGGGTAGTACTCATGAGAAACACTTAGATCTGTGAAATCTTGAGCTTCCAAGGTTCTACTTTCAGTGGTTTTTTTCCCATAAGTCACCTCAATAACAATGTCCTCCATAGACTCTGAATTCACTTCAACCTCATAGATTCCATTTTTGAAGTCATCTACATCAATACGTGACGGGCTGAGTTCAGCATCACCTTCTATCACCTCCAACTCAACGGTTCCATCACCACGAACAGTAGGTGTTGGGTCTCCACTTAGGTCTTGAGCTTGAACCTGAACAATTTCAGTCGTTCCAGGAACAAAGTATCCATCATGAGCGAGTCCAAACTTAGCAAACGGTTGAATCTCACTGATTATGTTAAGTGAGGTTGTTGTAAAGGTAGAGCCACTAACTTCAAAGATTATCGTTGTATCTCCATCGATTTCTCCATAAACATCTAGAGTAGCTACTCCATTATTGAAATCATCCTTATCAAGAAAGCTTCGGTTGAGTTTAGCCACTTCTTCATTTGAGAGGCTCACTTCAATGTCATCAGTAAATTGAGGGCTTGTAAGCACATCACCATTTACATCGTACAAGGTGATCTCAATTTCTCGCCGATCATCAACCATAATGAAGCTTGGCATGTCCACGTCAATATTTGAGATGTCCATGGTCACCACAGAGATAACTTCAGGCTCCTCTTCTATAACAGGCTCTTCAATAATAATCTCTTCTGATTCTTGAATTTCCTCAATGAACTCTTCAATCACTTCAGAGTCAATTTCGATTACTTCTACTTCTTCCTCTTCTGATTCAACCTCTGCAATCACAGGGGCTACATAGTTTTCTTTATTGTACTTCAAGACGTATTCGGCAGGATCTGCCATGTAAGTGTAAACATTTCCTTCTCCAAGTCCATTGTTTACAGCATCCCAAAAGCTGTATCCAGCAGCACTGGCTTCGCTCCAGGTAAATGGCCAGTAAGGGATCCAAGGCACGTCTTCTAAGGCAAGTTGCCAATCCAGATGAGCGGCAGTTGCCGTTCCTGTCTCACCACTTAATGCGATAACTTCTCCAGCTTGAACAATGTCACCTTCATTAACGTAAATGTCTGAAAGATGAGAATAACCAAAATATATTGTTGTTAGCTGGTCTGAGTTTGTTGGATGAGGAGCATTTTCAGTTTTCACTACAATGTGGTGTCCAAAGCCAGAAGATTGTTCACTGACCTTGGTTACCTCTCCAACAACAGCTGAACGAACTGGAGTTCCTATTGGCATCACCCAGTCAATTCCAGGGTGACTTCCAGCACCGATTCCTGAACTATCAATTTTGTAATTACCCGCATAAGGCACGGTAATGTTGTACTGAAGATTCATCTTGTCGAGTTGACTTTGATCACTCCAGTTGATGTTTTCCAAGTCAAAGGTGAGGTTTTCTTGTTCGTAAAGGTGAAGAAGGTGAGGCATCAAGTTCTCTGGGCCAGCCGCCTTCAGTTCAGTATAAGTCATGTATTTCTCAGAAGAAGAAAGCTCTGTGTAGTCGATCATTTCTTCAAAAGGGGAAACGGTTCCATCAAAAGAATAGGAAGGCTGATTAAGGACGGAGCTGTAAAACCAACTGCCATCTTGCATTTGTAGACTTCCAACAGAGAGAGTCAGGAGGGCAAGTATCCCTGTCCAACGTTTTACGTTCTTATTTTTAAAGAAGTATTTGAGTTTCTTCATGAATTTTGTTTTTGTGTATCTAGACATTATAGCTAATTATTCAAAGTTTTTCAAGATGGTAGTTTGTACAAAGTCAGCTGAGGCCACTCAGCAATACGCAGAACAGCTTATAAAAGAGCATCCAGACCATAGAGTTTGGCTGCTGGAAGGTGAGTTGGCAGCAGGTAAAACACAACTAGTAAAAGGCCTCGCTAAGGCCTTGGGAGTGACTTCAGCCGTTACAAGTCCAACTTTCGCCTATGTGAACGAGTATGGAGATAAATTAGCCCATTATGACCTTTATAGGTTGGAGGGGCCTGATGACGAATTGCTTCAACTCCTGTTGGAGCATATGGAAAGCAAAGACTATGTTGTGGTGGAGTGGCCATCACGTATGAATCTCCATTTGAGCCGACCACATTTAAAGATCAACATGGTTCATAAAGGTGGAGATGAGCGTTGTATAGAGGTTAGTCCTCTTTCGTGAAGGCTACGTCTACACTTGGCAGTGCCAATTGAATGGACCCATTAACGAGTTCTTCTCGTTGATACGCCATAAGGCTTTTTGTGTCATAACGAGACTCAATGATTGAGTTGAGAGCGCCACGAGTGGCAGGCCCTACGTAACCCGCACCAAGGTCATCTTTAGTGGAAACAAGTCCATGAATTTGTTGGAACTTATAAACAGCATGTTCGGTTACTTCATCGTATATTCCGCTTACTGAGTAAAGAAGTCCCATCTTCTGAAGTTCTTCTTGAAGCTTTGTAACTTGAGAACCACTATCTCCAAGTTCAAGTGCGGCAGCAAACAGATCCACTTCCTCATAGAGGTCAGCATGTTTACTCATAAGAACACTTCCACGTTGAAGTTGAATGGTTTCAAGTGCTGCTTCTTCATCTTTTAAGAGTCGATCAAATTGAGTCCGAGTGTTTATTCCAAAGTGTCCTGCACCCATTTCGGATGCGTCATTTACAATGTCAAAATCAGTTTGGAAGTCAAAGACAGATTGGGCGACATCCGCACCGTAGAACCGGGTAGGCTCACCAGTGTAGTAACCCCACTCAATCATATAGTTAACCATTTCTTCAACCTCATCACTTTCAGTTCCGTAGTAGATGTCCTTACCAAAATGAAGAGGTGAGAGCACCGTAGCTTGAACAAAATGTTCAACGGCTAGGAACGCATCAAAATACACTTCATCTTGAATGCTTGGATTGTTTCCGTAAACCATTACGTCAACAGTTCGCTTCCCCCAGTTAAGAGCACGTTGGAGACCTTCATCTCCATAACCAAACCAAATATCAAGACGATCATGTGGAGCATCGCTTCGAGCTCCAGCTGTTACGATCGCCCCTCCTCGGTCATGACAGGTCGTTAGACCAATCCCTGCAATGTAAAATTTAGTTCCAAAGTCATATCCACCGGTACTTCCATCTTCAAAAACTCGGTATTTAGGACAAGCCACCATGCCTGGGTAGACGGGAGTCCCATCCGCCCCATTTGTTCCATTCCCATTCAAGTAGATGTCACTTGCGTAACTTCCGGTGGCGTACTTTTCCTGATCGGGTAGGGGAGAGTAGTAACCTGAAATTAGGAATGTTTTCACGTAATAATCCTGAGTTTCCTCTGGAGGTTCTGGTACGTCTACGGCCAAGGCGTTAAAGCCGGCTTCTAGAGGTGCCACGTGAAGACTTAGCATGAGCGTGAGAGTACACAGCCCAATTAGGCGTTGAATTTTCATTTGGTTTTTGTTTTTGGTTTCTCATTATTATATCAAAAAGACCCACGTTCAGCACCTGGATCTTCTTGACATATTTAAAGTGAGTTGTTTCCTAGTAGAGCCCGTTATTCAAGTCAAGCGTGGTTGATAATGAGTTGTTATTCTCATTACGTTCGCTGACAGCTTCTAGGTTATCCGCAATGACGGTCACATTAATTGAGACTTCTTCGCCACTCAAGTACGCATCTGACCATTCAGGGTAGTCATTGCTTAGGACAACTTGTACATTCATGAGTTCTGCAATTTCAGGCGAAAGCAGAGTCGCACTATGTTGACTTGAAGAGAAACCGAAAGAGTTCACTACAACCCCATCAATAAGAAACTCTCCAAAAATTCCAATGTTTCCAATCGATAGGTCTTCAGTTTGATTTGAGGGAGATGCTTCTCGATTGATCATTTCCACTTGGAAGTTAAGCTTCTCATCTGAAGAGACAAAAGCTTCCACTGCGAGAACCTCTAGATCCCCTTGGTCCAGCTCATCTTTCTGACCAGAAAAACTAATGTTATCTATGGTTTTGCTTGGCTTAAGCTTGTTTGAATCAGAATTGAAATTCTTTACTGAGAAACGGCCCTGTAAAAGCTCAGTATTGGAAATAACGAGTCCTGACACAACTAGAAGGGCAACAATCGTAACTCCCAGCAGCTTGTGTGATTTTTTCATATTAATGAGTTAGTTAAATAATTACATAATGGTTCCAAGACGACGGAAAATCTCTCTTTCTACGAATTCTTTGTCTCGTCCGTACTTCAAGCGTGAGAGCTGCTTAAGTGCCTCAGCGATCTCTTTGTCACCTTGTTCCAGGTATGGATTAACAGGAACAATGCTGAATGGTTTAGACGGTTGAGTATCAATGGAAAGCTTCATGACAGCTTTGAATTTATCTGTATTGATCAAGTCTTGATCAGAGAATACAGGCGCCATTTCCTTAGCCATGTACTCCGCATCTTGTGCACCAATTTTGTATGACATTATTGACCCCACATTTCCAAATACAGCATCTTTTAGATTCACACTTTTGCTTTTTCCACCACCACCCGTTTCAAGTTGAGCAAGGTACTGATGAGCCATATTGAGAGAAAGTCGGTACTTACGAGCTTCCGACAGAATCACTTCAATGGAGTCAGTTACGTAATTTTGGAACTCATCAATGTACATAAAGAAATCTCGTCGATCTTCTTTTGCCATTTTTTGACGGCGAAGCGCAGCTACTTGAAGTTTAGATACGATGATCATCCCAAGGAGTTTCGAATTGATGTCTCCCGTTTCTCCTTTTGACAGGTTAACAAGAAGGATTTTTCCACTATTCATTACATCAGAAATATCAAAGGCTGACTTGGTTTGACCAATAATGTTTCGCATGAGCCCATTGGTAACAAATTGACCAAACTTAGAGGCAAAATAGGGAATCATTTCTTGCTTTTCTCGAGCACCCGTCTTGGCCATTTGGTTGTCCCAGAACGACTTAACAATGGGATTCTGAATGTCTTTGGTCTTCTCCTTCTGGTAGTCGTCGTCAGTAAAGAGCCGGACAATGTCCGTAAGCGCTCCTCCACCCTGAGCCTCCATGAGGGTCAAACAACCATTTCGGAAGTAATCTTGAATACGAGGACCAAACACTTCTTCATTGAAGAGCTTAATCATAATATTCATAGCATCGAGTGCAATCATATCTCTTTCCTCAGGAGAGTCTGCCTCAAGCAGGTTGAGTCCCATGGGGCGCTCTAAGTCACCTGGATTGAAGTAAATCACATCATCGGCACGCTCTTTAGGGATGAATGGAAGTAGATCCTCAATCAATTGACCATGTGGATCAACCACACAAACTCCTTTTCCATTTTTGAAATCTTGGCGAATCATAACCTGTAAAACAGAAGACTTACCTGTACCCGTCTGTCCAATCACGTAGAAGTGACGGAATCGATCCTCATTTTTCATGAAGATGGGTGTTTTCACCCCACGGAAGATATTGTGACCCAAGAGCAGACCTTCTTTAGGGATGTTATGAGGGGGTGGTGCAATCTTATAGTTTTGCCAATTGATATTTGGCGCACGATTGTATTTGATGTTTGGAATATGAAAAATACTCGCCAGCTCTTCTGGTGAAAGAATCATTTTCTTAATAAACCATGGTGTTTTCATATCTCGCATCAAAAAGTGATGCACAAGGTCTCCCATGTAGCGATCTTTGGTTCCAATAGCATTGTTGTCAGTAGTGGCGTACTGAGCAAAAGCAGTTTTCATTCCTGTTAGTGTCGTGGAAGCTTGCTGTTCAGTTTCAGCAGAAGCCACAAGTCGAATCACCGTTTCAAAGCCCACTTGAGTGTTCTTTTCTTCCATCGCTTTAACTTGCTCATCTAGCATTGGAGTGGTTCGTCCCGGACCAGCGTCAGGTCCAGCAGGCGAGGTTTCACCCCGGAATAGGAGAGAGAGCATGTCCCCAAGCCATGAGAAGGGGTTCAAGCTGGAAAGCAGCCCGCCTTTCTTTTTGTCATCAAGCAAGTTCTTTGCTTCTGATCGGCCTTTTTCTTGCCAGCCATTTCCTTCAGGTCGAATCATAACTTGAATAGCAGCTCCGTCATTAGGCCCCATCTTTGAGAGGGCATTTGCAATATTATTTAAGGGATCTGTGCTCATTCGAGTGTAGGTTCGAATTGGGAACATCGGTGGTTTCACGGTGTTCATGAAGCAGTAAGCCACTTTTGAGTTCTCTTCGAATAAATTGTAGTCGTCCACTTCCTCTACATAAGTATCAGGGTAGTAAGAGGTGATTTGCTTCTCAAGTAGCTTAACTAGGTTGCGAGGTGTGACGATGTAAAAGTCGATGGTGTTGTCTTGAACCACGTACTCAAAAGAAAGAAATTCTTGCCCCTTGAGCCGAGGTATCCATTTGCTGTCTTCAAGAGCATAAAGCGATTCAAAGAATTGCTTCATGACACCAATTGATTCTTGGAAATTCGTATTTGCCCCCATACTTTGAGAGTCAACTTCCTTGTCTTCTTTAGACTCTTTCTTTGGGATTTTAATCTTAAGAAAAGTCATGCTTAAACACCGCTGCCTAGTGGCTTGAATACGCACGAACCAGAGGCCCAACACTACGAGTAGCGCTAGACCAAGAATGGCAACAATGGCGATCAGGAGTTCGATAGGCATGGGCGTGGATAAAGAGAGACTAGTCCTCTTCTACAACTGTCTTGATGTGCATCTCTGCAATTGAATCTTCAGGGAGAGAAGAGGGAGCACCTGTCATTAGATCCTTGGCTTTGGAATCTTTAGGGAAGGCGATCACTTCTCGAATATTTGGTTCATCCTTAAGGAGCATGAGGATACGGTCTAACCCCCAAGCAATCCCTCCGTGAGGGGGTGCTCCGTAAGCAAAGGCATCAAGCATGTGACCAAATCGTCGTTCGACTTCGTCATCAGTGAGACCTAGAGTTTTAAAAATTTTCTTTTGTACTTCTGGAGAGTGGATTCGAATAGAACCGCCTCCGATTTCACTTCCATTCATGGCTACATCGTAAGCCTTGGCGAGCGCTTTTTCAGGAGCGGTCTCAAGAAGGTCAATGTGTTCATCTTTTGGAGCAGTAAACGGGTGATGGGCCGAGGCAAGTCGACCATCTTCTTCACTGTACTCAAAGAGAGGGAAGTCTGTTACCCAACAACAAGCGAGCTTATTGGGGTCTCGTAGTTCAAATCGATCCGCACAAGCAAGTCGTACGTTTCCAAGAGCATTACAGGCCACTTCAAATTCATCAGCTCCAAAGAAGACCGCGTCTCCTTGCTTAGCACCTACCTTATCAAGTAGAGCTTGTACCTCTTCATCCTTGAAGAATTTCAGGATTGGAGAGTTGAGACCTTCTTCGGTCCATTTGATGTAGGCGAGACCTTTAGCCCCGTAAACTTTTGCAATTTCAGTGTAGGTATCGATGTCTTTCCGTGAGAAAGCAGCTCCTCCTTCAACTCGTAGTGCCTTAACGACACCGCCTTCTTTGACGGCTCGAGTAAACACTTGGAATTCACAATTGGAAACTAGATCAGAAACATCCACAATCTCCATTTCGAATCGAAGATCTGGTTTGTCAGATCCAAATCGGCTCATGGCATCATGCCACGTGAGTCGTGGGAACTCTTCAAACATGAGTTCCTTTTCTGGGCTTAACTCCTTGAAGAGAGTCTTCAGGATTTTTTCATTGAGCTGAATCACATCTTCTTCCTCAACAAATGACATTTCCATGTCGAGTTGGGTGAATTCAGGCTGTCGATCTCCACGGGAATCTTCATCTCGGAAACATCGTGCGATCTGGAAGTATTTATCCATTCCTGCCACCATGAGTAGCTGCTTAAGCTGTTGTGGTGACTGAGGGAGTACATAGAACGTTCCAGGGTAAAGTCTTGCTGGAACAATGAACTCTCGTGAACCTTCCGGTGTACCTTTGAGTAGAATTGGAGTTTCCACCTCTACAAAACCACTTTCTGAGAATAGATCACGTGTTCTCTTGATGAATTCATGTCGGAAAACCACATTGTTCTTCATTCGTTCTCGACGAAGATCAAGGTAACGGTATTTAAGTCGGATTTCTTCATTGGCATCTTGTGGATGGTCAATTTCAAAAGGAGTCGTTTTAGATCGATTTAGAATAGTGAGCTCAGTTACAAGAACTTCAACATCACCTGTATCCATCTTGTCATTTTCTTGACCAGAAGGGCGTTTGTTTACCGTTCCTGTGATTTTGATCACATATTCACTTCGAATTTCTTCGGCAATACGATGAGCCTCCTTATTATTTGAAGGGTCAAGGGTGAGCTGAGTAAGCCCATATCGATCTCGAAGATCAATAAAAATAAGGTCTCCGTGATCACGTCGACGGTGAACCCATCCACTCAAGGTCACAGTTTCACCTTCGTGACTTGCGCGGAGGTCATTACAAGTATGCGTTCGGTACATAGTTAAAAAAGCGTTTAATTCAGGGGTATTGTAGAGCTTTGAGCCTTATGCCACAAGAAGTCGTTCCAGCTTAGCCTTCAGATCATCCGTGACGTCTACCCCAAACGGTACTTTAATACGCTTTAACTTGTCCCCATGACTCATGTGGATCTCCACAGTTCGTTCACCTTTATTTGCCTCTAACAGAGGTTTTATTTGATGAAGAATGTTAGGGTTTGAATCTGGATCAAGCTCAAGAATGTATGGCCCACTTTCATCAGGATTATCTTCCTCAGCTTTAACCTGAAGTGATTGGTGGGTTGGTACTCCAAGAATTCGTTCGGTTTCATCAAACTGATTGCTGTGCTTGGCAGACCTAGTGATTGAATCAATGGAGAGCGCTTTCACCTTATCTACAATGATTTGGAACTCTTCATTTCTTTCACTGAGCTTACCTTCAAACACAACCACACGATCCACTTCAACTTCACTTCCAAAGGTTTCATAAGGGCGAGGGAAAACCACGAAAGGGATTCTGGCGCTGGGGTCTTCAATTTCACCAAAACACATGTATTTACCTCGTTTGGTCATAACCCGCCGGTTGGAACTGATTAGTCCGCGAACTTTAATGGGTTTATCTATGTGCCTCTTTCCAAGGCTGCGAATGAGTTTACCTTTTCCTGAGAAGTAACGTTTAAGACCTTGAAGGGGGTGGCCACTTACGTAAAGCCCAAGGTATTCCTTCTCCCACTTTAGCTTTTGCGGGGCAGGGGCCTCTGGCACGTTAGCAAGGTTCAGATCTGGGGTCTGATCCTCATCCATCATTCCAAAAATATCAGTTTGTCCGTCAGATACGGAGCTTTGGATGCTCTTGGCGTAGGTTGAGATTTCATCGTAACTCATAGCGAGCTGAGCTCTTGTTCCAATCTCATCAAGTGTTCCAGAGTAAGCCAAGGCTTGAATGGTTTTCTTGTTGAGAACTTTTGAGGGAACTCGACGTGCAAAGTTTTCAATAGTACTGAATTTCTCTTCTTCTTCACGAGCAGCAATAATTTGTCGAACGGGCCCTTCACCAATTCCTTTCACCGCGGTTAGTCCAAAACGAATGGTTTTATCATCAATCACAGTGAAGTGAGCACGAGATTCATTGATGTTCGGTGCAAGCACTTCAATTCCCAGATTACGACACTCGTCAATTTCAATCACAACACGATCTGTATTTTCAGCATCAGCTGTGAGCAAGGCGGCCATGAATTCAGCAGGGAAGTTGGCCTTAAGGTAGGCGGTTTGATAAGCAATCAGGGCGTAACAAGCGGCATGCGACTTATTGAAACCGTAACCTGCAAAAGGCTCAATCACGTCATCAAACATCTTCACTGCTAGTTTTTTAGCGTGACCATTCTCCATGGCACCATTGATGAATTTTTGACGTTGTGCAGCGAGCTCGGCAGCAATTTTCTTACCAATCGCACGACGAAGGAGATCGGCTTCTCCCAGGCTAAATCCGGCAAAAACTTTGGCAATTTCAAGAATCTGCTCCTGATAAATGGCGATTCCATAAGTGTTTTTCAAAATTGGTTCTAGAGATTCATGAAGGTATTCCACTTTCTTTTTTCCGTGTTTACCATCGATGTAGGTCGAGATGAACTGCATCGGACCTGGTCGATAAAGCGACACCATCGCAATGATATCTCCAAATTCAGTGGGTTTCAGTTCTCGTAGGTAGCGCTTCATCCCCGCTGATTCCAGCTGGAATACTCCTGTTGTGAGTCCTTTTTGAAGGAGCTCATAGGCCACCGGGTCTTCCATGGGGAGATTGCCAAGGTCAACTTTTACATCAGGTCTCGTTCGCTCCAAAATCCCCAGAGTGGTTTCCATAATGGAGAGGTTTTTCAACCCAAGGAAATCCATCTTCAGGAGTCCCAATTCTTCACAAGGCTTCATGGAATATTGAGTCACCGTTCCTTCTTTATTACCTGTCGCTTTTTGAATGGCGGTGTTTTCTACAAGGGGTTCTCGCGAAATAATTACGGCACAGGCATGGGTTCCAACCTGCCTAACGGTCCCTTCGATTCGAGCTGCAGTATCAAGTATTTCTTTGGCATTGGGGTCCGCTGCATAAAGCTTGGACATCTCAGGGTCTTCAACAATTGTTTCATTTAAGGGGGCGTATTTCCCCAACACGGCATCGGGCACAGACTTTGCCACTACATCCACTTCAGCGTAGGTGTACCCAAGCGCACGGCCTGAATCACGAATCGCAGCCTTCGGGGCGAGTGTTCCAAAGGTGATGATTTGAGCCACTCGGTCCGCTCCATATTTTTCTGATACATATTCAAGCACTTCATCACGACGAGTATCCGCAAAATCGATATCGATATCAGGCATGCTCACACGTTCTGGATTCAAGAATCGTTCAAAGAGCAGTCCGTATTTGAGAGGATCCACTTCTGTAATATAAAGACAGTAGGCAATAATGGCTCCTGCCGCACTCCCACGTCCAGGTCCCACTACAATTCCTTTCTTTTTGGCGTAGTCTACAAAGTCATGAACAATCAGGAAGTAGGTATCGAACCCCATCTTGTTGATCATTTCTAGCTCGTAATTGAGGCGATCCACCGCACCTTCTGGAGGTGTTTCACCGTATCTCTCTTTAAATCCTTTTTCACAAAGGGCACGCAGGTATTCTTCTGCATTTTGATCACCAGTGTCGAAGGCAGGAATCTTATTTTCACCGAAGGTCAGTTCCACGTTACAGCGCTCGGCAATTTTTAAAGTATTTTCAATAGCTTCTGGGCAGAATTGAAAAGATTCAATCATGTCCTCAGGCTTTCGAAGCGAGTAGTTCCCAACAAATTTGAATCGGTGGGGGTCCTTAACGGTTTTTCCTCCTTGAACACAGATCAGCACATCATGAGCATCGGCATCATCGGTAGTCGCGTAATGACAGTCATTGGCACCCACAAGAGGCACATCTAATTCTTTTGAGAGTTCAATGAGTTTTTGATTCACAATACTCCAGTTGGCAATCTCTGGGTGATGCTGAATCTCGAGGAAAAACGAATCCTTACCAAAAATCTCTTTATAGTTTTTAATTCTTTCTTTTGCGGTATCTAGGTCATTCTCAAGAATAGGTTTGGCGATCACACCACCAAGACCACCTGAAAGAGCAATGAGGCCTTCCGAATGTTTTCGAAGGAGTTCGTCATCGACTCGAGGCTTATAGTAGAACCCATCAATGGCTCCAATACTCGCGAGCTTAAGCAGGTTGTAGTAACCGGTATTGTTTTCAGCTAAAAGAACCAGGCTTGAGTGCCGGTTCTCTGGGTTTTTAATGGTGTGTCCTTTTGGGGCAACGTAAGCCTCCATACCAAGAATAGGCTTGATTCCTGCTTTTTTGGCGAGTTTATAAAACTCAACCAGTCCGTAGGTTACACCATTATCAGTAATGGCGACGGCAGGGGAGCCATGTTCCTTGGCAAAGTTAACGTACTCTTTGGGCTTAGCAAGCGCCGTAAGAATACTGTAATGGGTGTGATTATGTAGGTGTACAAAACTCATTTAGCCGTTTCGATGGTCTCTAGCCAGTGGTTCAAGAACACAGCTAGATCAGAGAATAAGGGGATTTCTCCTAACACCTTTGTGCTTATGAACCCAAGGAGTGTCAGGAAGAATGCTGACCCAATAATAAACCCTAATCCTTGAAAAGTCCCGACAAGGAAGTTGCGCCAAATGATGCTCCATGGGTTAGATAGGTACTTCACGTAGCGGATAAATAATCTTTCTTTATCAACTAAGAAGTCCACGTGAGCAACACGAGGAGACAACTGTTGTGACTTTTTCTCAGTCTTTTTAGTCATATATGCGTAGAAGATGGTGCTCGGGGAGAGACTCGAACTCTCACACCCTAGGGTACTGGTTCCTAAGACCAGCGCGTCTACCAATTCCGCCACCCGAGCGTGCGCCTAATATATCGAAAGAATGGGGGAGATGCTAGTTAAAAATTTCGACACTTGACAAAACCCCCAAATAGGCATAGATTTGTGTTCTTATATAGGTTGGTAACCTGAAGATTGACAGCAGCGCAAAGAAATTTTCTATTGACGTTAGCAAAGTCCATCAATATCTTAGGAACACATTCAATCCAAACTTTTAACACAATTTTTGACCATGACAAATGCTTCGAATGACAGCGCTCCAGTTTTAAAGCTGAACCTCACAGAAATCATCGAAGATATTTTTATGGTCCTTACCGAAAAGGAAAAAGAAGTTGTTGTTAAACGATTTTCTCTAGATAACAAAGAAAAACGAACACTCGAAAGTATTGGACGAACTTTCAATGTTACTCGAGAACGAGTGCGACAAATTGAAAAGATTGCTCTCGGAAAACTTCGACGAACGGTTAACAGCACAAAGCTTAAATACATTCACGACGTAACACTCGCGATTCTTAAGTCTAATGGTGGAATCATGCTCGAAGACGAACTTGTAGGACAAGTTCTCGATATGATCGAAAAATCAATCGATGTGGATCAACACATTGTACGTCTCGCACTTACAATCTGCCCTGAAATCGATTCAATTGAAAAGAATAACCTTTACCGATTGTCATGGTGTCTTACCGACATGGTGAACAAGGCGCTTGTGAAAGATTCACTTGAAGCCGCAGTTAAGGCACTTAAAGCAAACAAAGATGTGCTTTCAGAAGCTGAGCTTACGGAGGCCATTCAAAAAGTTATCCCAGCTGAACAAGCTTCAGACGCATTCTGTTCTGCGGTTCTCACTGTGGATCACCGAATCAAACAAGTAGAAGAAGGATTTGGACTCATGACGTGGCGACACATCAATCCAAAAAGTATTCGAGATAAGGCACTCATCGTTCTACGACGAGAAACAAAGCCTATGCATTTCGTGGATATTGCAGAGCGAATTCTTGAAAGTAAGTTCGATGGGAAGCAGGTAACGGTTCAAGCCGTTCATAACGAGCTCATTCGTTACCCACAATTTGTTCTTGTTGGGCGAGGTCTCTACGCTCTAAAAGAGTGGGGATACCAAGATGGTACCGTGACTGACATTATTGAAGCGCTTCTTGCTAAGAAGAGCCCAATGACTAAGCAAGAAATCATCAAGGGCGTGCTCAAACAACGACAAGTGAAGAAAGGAACGATCTCACTCAACCTACAAAAGAACGCTCAGTTCGTACGTGTAGGACGAGCCGTTTATGCACTAGACGTTTCAAAGAAGGCTTAAGTCCAAATTTACAATTAGATTGAGACCCTGCGGGGTCTCTTTTTGTTTTGACAGAATCAAATGCAGTCAGTATAAAGGCTCCTTAGCCTTAAGAATGAACTATGGGAGAGTTTAAAGTGGAGAAATCTTTTGATAGATCAAGTCATCGTATGATGCCTGCTGTAGAAATACTCAGCAAAGAAGACGAATTTGAAAGAGAAGTGCGAGTTGCAACTAGTGGAGCGGTGATTTGTCAATGCTCTGGAACGTTAAGGGAGGTTATTGGGTGTCTAAATCAATCAGATGTGTTCATACGCTCACGTAAGCATTACGAGGGTCAAAAACCAGGCCATGTTGGAGCTGCATGCTCATACCTTGGATTGGAAAAGATTCGAAAAAGCTAGGAACTTTGAATTTTGAATAAAGTTGATCTTTGGCTCTTAGTCTATAAGCTTAGAGTCAACTAAATAACTTATATGCCCGACGAAAAAACACTGTTTCAGAAAATCATTGATGGAGACCTTCCTGGTGAGTTTCTTTATCGTGACGAGAAATGCGTGGTAATTAAAGACAAGTATCCGGATGCACCGGTTCACCTTTTGGTAATCCCTCACAAGCCAATTCGAAGTATTGCTGACATGGATCCCGAAGATGAATGTCTCGTGGGTCACATGATCATGGTCGCAAAACAAATGGCCGAAGAGCAAGAGTGTAAGGGTTACAAACTTTTATTCAACGTCGGTGAAAAGGGAGGACAAGTTATCTTTCACCTGCACCTGCATTTGATGGGGTGGGTTTAAAGGGTGACTAAGCAAACCGATGCACCACCTTTAACCAAAGGTCTTTGAGCTGGTCCACACTGGCTCGGGCTAGGTCTTCAATTTGTCGTGCGACAATTCGGAGCTTCATGATGGCTTGGCTGAGCAGGTGGTATTGTTTCTTTTTGCGGAATTTTTCGATATCGCCTTCAAGTTGCTCTTTTTCTTTCTCGAGTTCTTTTTGAATTTCTGAACGCATCACTTTCATTTTTGGTGCATTCTTAAGGAGCCGAGCTCTTAGGAGTTCACGGTCTGTGAGTTTTGCGTCTCGTTTCGATTGAGTTTGTTTTTTGTCGTCTTTAGCTGACTTACCACTCGCTTTGGTACTGGCTTGTGGAGTGAGCTCGGAAACTTTACCTTCTACCATCTCCGCTGTTTCAGTCACCAAAGGAGCCTCCATGCTCGCTTGAGGTGCGGCAGGTGCTTGTGGGGTGATCGATTTTGGCGCTTCTGTATTGGGCATTCGACGATATTAGTCTCTTAAAATTATACCTTAACTTGAGACTTTTTACCAGTTACGGTATAACATCACAAGTATGAACACGATCCCAACCGCTTTCAACGCCGACGAACACGAAGACCGACTCTACAAGATTTGGTCGGACTCTGGTTTGTTTGAGCCAAGCGAAAATACTGACAAAGAACCGTTTAGCATCATGATGCCGCCACCAAACGCGACGGGAACTTTGCATTTGGGACACGCGACCATGCTCGCACTTGAGGACATCATGGTTCGTACCAAGCGTATGCAAGGACACCCAACTTTGTATTTGCCTGGAACTGACCATGCCGCCATTGCGACTCAAAGTGTGGTTGAAAAGAAACTTCAAGATGCTGGAATGGCTAAGCCTCGTGAAAAGCTTGGACGTGAAGGTCTCTTGGAAGAAATTCGAAAATTTGTTGCGGGAAGTCAAAGCACGATCCGCAATCAGGTTAAGAAGATGGGAACCAGTTGTGACTGGTCTCGTGAGCGATACACCTTTAGTGATGAAATGAATCACTCGGTGAACGAATTGTTCCGAATGATGTACGAGGATGAATTGATTTATCGAGGAGGACGAATGGTTAACTGGGATCCAAAGATGCAATCGACGGTGTCTGACGATGAATTGGAGTACGTGGAAGAAACAACGAAGTTCTATTACTTCCAATTTGGACCGGTTGTGATTGGAACCGCTCGACCTGAAACCAAATTCGCTGACAAGGTGATTGTGGTTCACCCTGATGATGAACGATACAAGCAATACATCGGACAGGAGTTTGATGTGGAATGGATCGAAGGAACGATTAAAGCTCGTGTGATTGCTGATGACTGCATTGATCCAGAAATGGGAACGGGGGCCATGACGATCACGCCAGCGCATAGTTTTGTTGATTTCGAACTCGCACAACGACACAAGATTGATGCTCCTCAGATCATTGATCTTGAAGGAAAGATTAAGAAAGAATACTCAGAAGCTTGTGCTGGAATGACGGTAGCGGACGCTCGTGAAAAGGTGGTGGAAATTTTGGACAAAAAGGGACTCGTGGTGAAGGTGGACGAAAACTACGTTCATAATATCGCCGTGAATTATCGCGGGAAGGGAACCGTTGAACCTCAAGTGATGGAGCAATGGTTTGTGGATGTAAACAAGCCAGCGATCGACTGGAAAGGAAAGCAGCTTTCAATCAAGGAGGTGCTGCAAGATGTAGTGCGCAGTGAAATGATTCAAATTGTGCCGAAGCGTTTTGATAAGATTTACTTCCACTGGATCGATAATCTTCGTGACTGGTGTATCTCTCGTCAAATTTGGTGGGGACATCGGATTCCCGTTTGGTACAAAGATGGAGAAACGAAAGCTCAAGAAAGCTCACCTGGTGAAGGCTGGGTTCAAGATGAAGATACGCTCGATACATGGTTCAGTTCTGGACTGTGGACGTTCTCAACTTTAGGGTGGCCAGAAAAGACGCCAGATCTCATGAAGTTCACGCCAAGCAGCGTGCTCGAAACGGGTTACGATATTCTATTCTTCTGGGTGGCTCGAATGATCATTCAGTCGACCTACGCTCTTAGAAAAACAGGATTCAGTGAAGAGAAGTCGATTCCATTTAAGACCGTTTATCTTCATGGATTGATTCGTGATGTACACGGAAAGAAGATGAGTAAGTCTCGACCAGAAACATGTATCAATCCGCTAGACATGATCGCTAAGTACGGAACCGATGCGGTTCGTCTCAGCCTTGTGATTGGATCAACGCCTGGGAACGACATGCGACTTTACGAAGAAAAGATCAGCGGTTACCGGAACTTTGTGAATAAGATTTGGAACGGAGCTCGATTCGTAATGATGAACCTTGAAAATGGAGACGCAACGATAAATATCGATGAACTGAGTCGTGCAGATAAGTGGATTTTGACGCGAACCAATGAAGTGATTGAGGAGGTGACGGAAAAACTTGAAAAATATGCATTTTCAGAGGCAGGTCTTATGATCTACAACTTCTTCTGGGGTGAGTTCTGCGATTGGTACGTGGAGATGAGCAAAGTGATTAAGAATGAAGCTGTGCTCAAGCACGTGCTTAAGACGTCATTGAAACTCATGCATCCGTTCATGCCTTTTGTAACGGAAGCAATTTGGGAGAACCTTGGAGAAAAAGAACGACTGATTGGTGCTGAATGGCCAAGCGTGAATGAAGAATGGAACTTCCCATCTGAAAGTGATGAAATGGATCGAGTGATGCAGGTGATCTCAGGAATCCGAAAACTTCGAGCTGAAGCTCGAGTGGATGCCACCAAGAAGATTCATGCGATTGTCTTTGCACATGAAGACGTAGATTTGATCAACGACAAGGCAGACGTGATTAAACGTCTCGCTAACCTTGGAGAGCTAGAAATTCATAAAGACGGTGAGAAGATCGACAAAGCGCTCACGACTTTCATTGGAGATGTTGAGGTTTACCTTCCGCTTGCAGACCTCATCGATCTTGATGTGGAGAAGGCAAGAATCGCCAAAGAGATCGGAAATCTTGAAGGGTATCTGACAGGACTCGAAAAGAAGCTTTCAAACGAAGGCTTTGTAAAAAACGCACCGGATGCTGTGATCGAGAAGGAAAAGAATAAGATCCACGATGCTTCGCAGAAGCTCGGTAAGTTAAAGGCTCAGCTTGAGGAGCTGGGTGAATAGGTTGACAAAAGTGCAGATATGACCTATCGTTAGGTCATCTAATAATTCGTCTTATGTCAAAAGAATCATTAAATGGTGCGTCAGAGCAAGTAGACGCTCAGGAAGCTTTGAGTTCACTGATTCACCTAATTGCTTTTGATGAGCGAGGCCCAAGAGATAAAAGGTTCTTTGTGAGCCTCTTGGCAATGCTTCACGCTTCAGGTGTGGGCTTTGACATGACGAAAGTGACAAATGAGATTAATACAAAAACACAGGAGATTCTTGCTAAGGAGATTCTTGCTAAGGAGGTTGACCCCGTTGACTTGGCTCCGGAGGAATTGAGAAAAGAGATTCTAGACTACACAAGTTATGTACGCAGAACGTTAGATGCTATTGATGAGGTGTACGTGCAGGAACTCATTAATGAGTGTGATACGCCGGAAAAGCTTAAAGCACTGGAAGCGGCAATAAAAACCCTAGTTAGGCCTGAAATGATGTTTAGGGCCGGTGAGGCAGAGCTCCCTATTCTTGGTTTCGTTGATGTAGTTAGTGGTAGAGTCAAGACTGCGCTGGAGTCTTAAGGTCCAGCTCTGGAGAAAAACACGCTTTTGTGCTAAAATCATCTGATGGATCAAAACAAAAAGTCATATTTGGCGCTCCTGAAAAAACAAAAGAAAGAGCGAAACTGGGATGCAATGCTCGTGACGGCTCAAGAAGCAGCTGCGAAGTATCCTGACACGAAGGCGCTTTGGCGTCAGCTTCACTACGCTCAGGTTCACTACGTTGATGCAAAATTGGAATCAGATTTGGTACATCAGCTAGAGGATCAACATGATTTTGATGCACTCCTGAAGGTTTACTTTCGACTGCTCTCCGTTTTTCCAGATTCAAAGAAGCTTAAGAAGCTGATTTCAAAAACCAAGAAAGAAAAGAGTGAGATGATCATGGAGTCACAAAAGCATGAATTGGCAGCCGCACAAAAAAGAATCAAGCTTCTTACAAAAGAGGGGCGTCTTGAAGAGGCTCTCAACGCTGCTTTCGAACTTTTACTTTATGCGCCAGAAAATAAATCGTACCTAAGACTGAAGGATAAACTTTTGCGTAAACGCGAAAAAAGCATCAACCATGAGCTGAATGCTTTCTTCGATAAGAGTGTTTCTTTGGTGCGTGATCAGTACAAAGCAGATAAGAAATCTGTAGTACGGATTTAACGTTCGAGCATTTGGTCTCGTCGTGGCCCCACTCCAATGTATTTGATGTGAGTACCGAGAAGCTGCTCCAGGTGAAGTACGTAATTTTGCGCGTTTTCAGGAAGGTCATCCCAAGTCTTTGACTCAGTAATGTCGGCCTTCCATCCTGGGTGAGTGCTGTATTCAAGTTCTACTCGAGCTAGGTCTTCTAGTCTGGAAGGAAGACTGAAGATTTCTTTTCCATCAAGGAAGTATTTTTCAGCGACTTTGATCTCATCAAGTTGATCAAGAACATCAAGCTTCGTAAGGTTTACAGAGGTATGTCCGTTGATCATGATCGCGTACTTTGTGAGCGGAGCGTCAAACCACCCACATCGACGAGGGCGCCCTGTAGTTGATCCAAATTCTCCACCAGCTTCACGAATTTGTTCTCCGAGTTCATTTTCAAGTTCAGTTGGGAATGGCCCCCGACCCACTCGAGTCATGTAAGCCTTCACAATTCCAATGTTTTCATCGAGTACGCCTGGGTGAATCCCACACCCTGTAAAGATTCCACCAATCGTAGGATTGGAAGAGGTCACGTAGGGGTAGGTTCCATGGTCGATATCAAGAAGGGCCGCATTGGCTCCTTCCATCAATACGGTCTTTCCTGCGTCCATTTCTGTATTGAGGTAGAGAGCGGTGTCCGCGCTCATAGCTAGCACTTTTTCTCGCAAATCTTTGAGAAGTGAGAGTTCAGCGTCAGCATCCTCATGTTTGTAGTCAAAGTTTCGCTCATGCATTGCAAGAAGGTCTCGATATTTTTCTTCAAATGCATTCCAGTCTTGAAGGTCACAAACTCTAAGTCCACGTCGACTGATTTTGTCAGCGTAACATGGTCCGATCCCACGCTTAGTGGTTCCTACCTTTTTATCTCCCTTTGAGTCTTCTTGAGCTCCATCGGTCATTTTGTGGAAGTCAAAAAGAAGAGAGGCTCGTTCTGAAATTTTAATTCGTGATTCAGCTGAGATTCCTTGATCTTCAAGGTTTTTAATTTCCTTGAAAAGAGTTGGAACGTGAATCACAACACCGTTTCCAATCACACACGTTGTTCGTGGGTAAAGGATTCCACTTGGGATGAGGTGGAAGACGAATTTCTTCTCTTCACCGTCCATCATAACCTTAACCGTGTGCCCTGCATTGGCACCTCCTGTCGCTCGAGCGGCAATATCAAAACGCTCGCTGAGAATATCTACCAGCTTTCCTTTCCCTTCGTCACCCCATTGAGAACCAAGGATAACGGTCAAATTTTTTGAAGCCATGATGATTGGTTAAATCTTGGCCCTACTTTAGCCGACAACCGTGATATGATGCAAACATGATTCTCACTGAGTTTAGCCAAAACTAAAACGAAAACGACTTCAAGATGAGCAAGCCCTATCTGCGTAAACAGTATCGCTACAAACCCCATGATTCGAAGCCCTTTAAACTGAGTCGTAGCAAGGTGGAACTCTTTATTGAGTGTCCGCGCTGTTTCTACTTGGATCGACGAAAAGGCTTGAGACGACCAGGCCGTATGAACTTCAATCTAAACAACGCCGTGGATACGTTGATGAAACGTGAGTTTGATCATTATCGAATGAGCGGAACACCACACCCCATTATGAGTCAAAACGGGATTGATGCGGTGCCCTACCATCATGATCAGATTGATCGATGGCGAGACGCGCTCCATGGTGGGCTACAATTCGTGGACCCAGAAACCAACTTGCTTTTAACAGGGGCGCCCGACGATCTATGGGTGAATCCAGCAGGGGAGTTGCATGTGGTGGACTACAAGGCCACACGACATCTCACTCAAGAGAGTTTAGATAGGGGAGACCAAACTTATTATCAACGACAGTTGGAGTTTTACTCTTGGCTACTCACGAAGATGGGCTTTGAAGTTTCATCAAAAGGTTTCTTTGTGGTGGCGGAGTCTCGCATTCACCGTGAGGCTTTGAATCACGCTTTGGAGTTTGATCTGAATCTGGTTAGGCACGAGTGCGATTGGCAGTGGGTGACACCCATTCTGCCTGAAATTAAGCGCTGTTTAAGCTCTGACGACACGCCAGCCGCATCAGACGACTGTGAATACTGTCGTTATATTGATGCGCATGATGAGCTTTTAAGTACACCGACGCAGACGACGCTGCTTTAAAAAGATTTGCCGTTCCCGCAATACTCGGGTAATTTGGGGGCACTCAATAACTCCCCTTAATGAGCTCAGCATTTCGTATCGAAATTCGCCCCACGATAGAAGATTCTCGCGAGGCTGTTTTTCTACAAAAAATTAAAGAAGCCGGTTTCGCTAATATCACTAAGGTCCAAGTGGCTGACGTGTACACCGTGAATCGAGAATTCAACGAAGAAGAACGAGAAAAAATAGCATCAATGCTGATTAATCCGATCATCGAATCGGCATTCGTTAATGAGTCAAACGCTCCTGAATCTTTTGACGTTGCGATTGAAATCGGAGCACTTCCTGGGGTGACAGACAACTTAGGAACTACGGTTCTTGAGTCTATTGAGGACCTACTAAAAATGAAGTTCGATCGACCTACAGAAGATGTTTACTCTTCGCGAGTGATCTTTCTTACTGGAGTTGATGAAGCGAACGCTAAAATTATTGGACGACTATTCGCCAACCCACTAATTCAACGAGTTCATGTGAAAAGCCATGAATCGTTTAAAGCGGATGGAGGAATGGATATGGTGATTCCTAAGGTGGATCTCCATTTTGAAATAAAGGCGGACAAGGTGAACTTGGAAATTTCAGATGAAGAGCTCAATACAATTGGAAAGAAAGGAATTAAAGATGAAGATGGAACTTACCGAGGGCCACTCGCGCTCCGGCCAAGCTACCTTAAGGTGATTCAAGATTACTTCCGTCGACAAGGACGTGAAGCTACAGATATTGAACTTGAAGCGATCGCGCAAACTTGGTCAGAACATTGTAAACACACCATTTTTGCGGACCCTATCGATGAAGTGAAAAAAGGGATATTCTCTCATTACATTCGACGAGCAACAAAAGAAATTCGAGAAAAAAAAGGAGACAAAGATTTTTGTGTTTCTGTATTTAGCGACAACTCCGGTGGAATCATTTTTGATGAAGATTGGGTGGTAACTGATAAAGCGGAAACTCACAACAGCCCTTCAGCGCTCGAACCATACGGTGGAGCAATCACTGGGATTGTTGGAGTGAATCGAGACGCATTGGGATACGGGATGGGAGCCAAGCCGGTGATCAATCGATATGGTTTCTGTTTGGGTGATCCAGAAATGACGCCTTACTTATTCCGAGCTAAAGACAAACAAAATCCAGCACTCACACCACGCCAAGTCATGGACGGTGTGATTCAAGGAGTTAAGGATGGAGGTAACGAATCTGGAATTCCTTCACCACAAGGGTTCCTTTACTTTGACGAACGATACAGCGGAAAACCTCTCGTGTTCGCAGGAACCATTGGTTTGATCCCTCGGAATGTGAAAGGGCGACCAAGCGGAGAAAAAGCCGCTCAGCCAGGTGACTTTGTTGTGATTGCTGGTGGACGAGTAGGAATGGATGGGATTCATGGAGCGACCTTCTCATCAGAAGCGCTCGATACCGGAAGCCCAGCGACAGCCGTACAAATTGGAGATCCTATCACTCAAAAGAAAGTGAGCGATGTGATTGTGAAAGAAGCTCGAGACCGAGGTCTCTACAGCAGTGTGACTGATTGTGGAGCGGGAGGAATCTCTTGTTCTATTGCAGAGATGGCCAAGGAATGTGGAGGGTGTGAGGTGGATCTTGAAAAAGTGCCACTCAAGTACCCAAACATGGCACCATGGCAAATTTGGATCAGTGAATCTCAAGAACGAATGACCTTTGCTGTTCCTGCAGACAAGCTCGATGAGCTCATGGATCTAATGAAACGACGAGATGTTGAAGCCACTGTAGTGGGGCAATTCACAGACAGCGGACGATGTGTGGTTAATTACGACGGAAACACAATCTTCGACTTAGAAATGGATTTCCTTCACGATGGACTTCCTGAAGAACTGCAAACGACAGTCTACGAAAAACCAGTGAATGAAGAGCCGGATGTGGCTGACTTGGAAAATGCGAATGACGCACTCCTTGCGATGCTTAAGAGAAAAAACATTACGAGTTACCGATTTTTATCTCGTCAGTATGATCATGAGGTACAAGGTGGATCAGTGATCAAACCTCTTCAAGGTCCTGGTGAAGTGAACGGAACAGCCTCAGTGACTCGACCCGTACTCACGTCTAATAAGGCGGTGGTGGCCTCACAAGGGATCAATCCTCGCTATAGTGATATTGATACTTATGCGATGGCAGCCGCCTCACTCGATGATGCGATTGCTTCGGCTGTAGCATCTGGTGGAGACATCAATACGATGGCCATCATGGATAACTTCTGTTGGTGTTCTTCAGACGAAGCCCAACGACTGGGTGAACTTAAGGCCGCGGCAGAAGCGTGTTACGACATCGCCGTTGCTTACGGAACACCTTACATCTCAGGTAAGGATTCCATGTTCAATGACTTCAAAGGGTACGATGGAAACAACAACCCTATTAAAGTTTCTATTCCTCCTACGGTGCTTGGGTCAGCAATCAGTGTGATTCCCGACGCCACCAAGGCAAACAGTATAGATTTTAAAAGAGAAGGAGACGCAATTTATGTGATTGGATTGACTAAGGATGAGCTCGGAGCTTCTGAGTATTATGCTGAGCTTGGCTTCATTGGGAACAAGGTGGCTCAAGTGGATATGCCAAAAGCCTTTGATCGATATGAACGAATGTTCCAAGTGAGCCAAGATAACCTTCTCCAGTCTGCCATTCATGTAGATAAAGGAGGGCTGGCTGTGGCCTTGGCTAAGTCAGCGATTGCTGGACAACGAGGTGCTGTGCTTAATCTTGAGTCGGAGCTTCGAAACGACGCCATGCTCTTCTCTGAATCCAAGAGTCGATTCGTAGTGACGGTAAATTCAAGATATCAAAATGAACTAGAAGGGCTCTTCCCAGATGCCAAGCACATTGGAACGGTGGAAGGAGATCGACTTCAAAGTGGAACACTATTAGACCTATCTGTTGCAGACTTAACTGCAGCTTATCATTCAACATTCTCAAACTATTAATATGAGTGCAAAAGTAATCGTACTGTCGGGATACGGAATCAATGGAGAGCAGGAAATGCGCCAAGGATTTCTATTGGCAGGAGCTGAGCAAGTAGACGACGTTCATGTGAATGACCTTATTGATGGATTGGTTAGCCTTGATGATTACAATATTCTGGCTCTACCAGGAGGTTTCTCTTACGGAGATCACACTGGAGCTGGAAAGGGAATGGCCAATCGACTTCTGAATAATCTTGGAGAGCAACTATTAGAGTTTGTAAAAAGAGACACACTGACCTTTGGAATATGTAATGGCTTTCAGATTTTAGTTCAGCTTGGACTTCTTCCAGCGATGGATGAAGCCTATGGAGCTCGGCAAGCAGCCTTGATCCATAACGACAGTCAACGATACCAATGCGAATGGATCCAAGTGAAAACAGAAGAATCGCCGTGTGTGTTTACCAAAGGGATTGATACTTTAGATCTCCCTATTGGTCACGGAGAAGGACACTTTTATATGTCAGACGAGCAACTAGATAAAATTGAAGCAAACAATCAGGTGGCACTTCGCTACCATGGACGAAATCCAAATGGTTCATCTCGAGATATCGCCGGAGTGTGTGACCCAAGTGGTCGTGTCTTTGGACTGATGCCTCATCCGGATCGATCTTTGTTCTTCACCAATCTGCCAGATTGGACTCAGCGCAAAGCAGAGCTCCTTGCACAAGGAAAAGAAATTCCAAGTGAAGGCCCAGGACTTATCATTTACCAAAACGCTGTTAACTACTTCTCATGACCTACAGAATTGCGGTTCTAGCATCAACTCGAGGTACCGTACTCCAATCCATTATGGATGAGATGGAGGCCGGTCTTATGCCCGGGATTGAGCTGGTCGGAGTTTTTAGTAATCGGAGAAAATGTGGAGCGATGGAGCGAGCCGCAAACGCGGGTTACGCCACCTTTGCTTACGGAGCAAAAAATAAAACTCGTGAAGATTTTGATCAGGAGATTTTAGCAGACTTAAAGCGACTCAATGTTGATTTGGTTGTGTTGGTGGGTTACATGCGAATCCTATCTAAGGAATTTGTAGACGCCTACCCAGGACACATTATCAACGTGCACCCCTCATTACTCCCCGCTTTTGCAGGAGGAATGGATTCAGATGTTCACTCTGAAGTGATCGCTGCCGGCGTTAAAGAAACGGGAGCGAGCATTCATCTTGTAGACGAAACCGTGGATGGAGGAAAAATCCTCATTCAAGAATCTTGCGAGGTAAGTCCTGAGGACACACCAGAAACACTGAAAAACAAAGTACAAGCACTTGAAAAAAAGATGATGCCAGAAGTGATTCGTGGCTTTGCAAACGGGAAATATTGAACTATTTCCCAACACCTTCTACACTATCAGCACTTAACGCCCCCAAACCTTATGCTAACAGCTGAAACGATAGCGGCTCAGATCCCTCACGTCCTCAAGGGTACGAACTTTTCGAACCTTGGAGAGCGTTACGAAGGAAAAGTTCGTGACAATTACACCAGTGGTGATCAACGAATTTTGATCACATCTGATCGACTTTCTGCCTTTGATCGAATCATTGCTTTAATTCCATTTAAAGGTCAAGTTCTCAACCAACTCACAAAGTTTTGGTTTGAAGAAACGAAAGATATTTGTCCAAATTATGTGGAGGCTTATCCAGACCCAAATGTGATTGTAGGGCAAGAGTGCGAACCTCTTAAGGTGGAAATGGTTATTCGTGGCTACATTACGGGTTCAACCACAACATCATTGTGGTACAATTATGAGAAAGGACTTCGAGAAATGGGAGGAAATAAACTTCCAGATGGACTTAGGAAAAACATGCGATTGCCTGTACCAATCATCACACCAACAACAAAGGCAGAATATGGTGGACATGATTCAAACATCACTCCAAGAGAAATTGTTGACCAGGGAATCCTCACTGTCGATGAGTGGAAGTACCTAGCAAAAAAAACTCGTGAGCTTTACGCTAGAGGAGTTTTAGTTGCAGCTCGACAAGGGGTGATTCTAGTGGATACAAAGTATGAATTTGGCCGGAACAAGGATGGTGAAATCGTTCTGATTGACGAGATCCAC
>Ga0316202_10000844_pt1 | contig 27982 bp, 26 predicted proteins | sample 3monrhotite_MG_FD_204934 | JGI IMG/M metagenome (GOLD analysis project Ga0316202, IMG submission 204934) | Microbial mat bacterial communities from mineral coupon in-situ incubated in ocean water Damariscotta River, Maine, United States -... | ecosystem: Environmental > Aquatic > Marine >... | reverse complement strand
ATGCCGCCGCCTCGCCAAAGATTTCGAAAACCGAACAAGGAAAGCTAGGGCATTCCTCTTGTTAGCGTCGATACGCTTGATGGTCAGAAAGCTTTGTTTTAACAAATAAACTTATCGGACAGACTCTGAGATAAACAAATCTGATATGAGTCTCCAAATACCGGGTTCGTTGAACCAATGCAATGCAACGCAATGCTACGATACAAAGACATTTGATCTATCAATTTATCGCCGGTTTCAGAGAACATCGAGGTATAGATTAAATGCCCCGCCCCTTCTATCTCTTCCTTTAGCGCGTTCCGTAATTTCCTAATGGAGAAAGAGTCAGTTCGTCCGAGTTTGAGTCTAAACATAACGACTAAGATGGCATCACGAAGGCTATATAGTTCATTGAGGCAAGATCGATATTCCAAACCTATATGATGCGCATATTTGTCACTTGTAAGCGCGTTAAAATCTACTGATGTTTCATCCCAAACCACATCTGAAAGTGTCGTCCTGTACGCAATAGATAGGCGTTCAAATCGCTTTAAACTGGTTCGTATTTGCAATGATAATCGCTGAGCCAACAACGATTCGGAGCTTTTACCCCCTTCATGGAGTGTCCGCGCAACTCCACCCCAGTGACGCGCCTGAGCTTCGGCAAGACAACGTCGTTTTTCATCCCATGCCGCGACAACAAAATTGGTTGTGACGAAATCCCTCATGTCTTCTGCTTGGTCAAAGTGATTTCGGCCAAGCACCCTTAGTTCATTTTGTTTGTCCAGTATGGAGAGCATTGAAGAAATTTCGCGAACTGAAAAAAACACAAGATCACGTTTTCCGGGTGCGATGATCATTGATAGGCGATTGGAACCCACCAGCACACCAAGCCCACCACTGAGATGGAATTTGTACATGGGTGGTTCAAATACTGCGGTATGTTCAGGAAACGCTTCCAATTTCATTTAATCCCATCAACTGTTTAAGCTTGCTTAGCTAATTTTTTTCTCAAAGAAATTTTTTTCTCAAAGAATAAGTATTTACACATCTGCATCCTTACAGAAATTGGTACGAACGATCTACATGTGGTAGATGAGTGTAGGGGGGAGGATCGAATCACGCAAATGGGCCATGGCTCCGCGTTGTGAAAATAACAAGCAGAGAAGCATCAGCTATGGCCTTTAAAACATCGAACAAAGAGATCAGAGTTGCGGAAAACCCAGTTGATCTATTTCGCAGCCTGTCGCGGCGGCAATTTCAGACCGAAATGCCACATCAACGGGCCATACTTGAAGAATATGTTAAAGAAGCCGCCGATAAGAATGATGTCGCCCTACAACTGCCAACTGGGAGCGGGAAAACTCTTGTAGGCCTGTTAATTGCCGAATGGCGCCGCCGGAGATTTGACGAGCGTGTCGTATATCTCTGTCCTACCCGTCAGTTAGTACACCAGACACTATCACAAGCAGATTCAAAGTATGGACTCGACGCGGTCGGGTTTACCCGTAGCGCAGCAAATTATTCGCCGAGAGACGCGACCAGTTATCGAAACGGCGATAAAGTTGCGATCACGTCATATAGCAGCTTATTCAATACGAATCCGTTCTTTGATGATGCGGATACAATCATTGTAGATGATGCACATGCGGCAGAGAACTACATTGCGTCAATGTGGTCGCTAGAAGTTGACGCCCAAAACGATTCTCACAAGCCGCTTCATGCTGCATTGTCTGGCGCACTGCGCCCACATCTAAGCAAACTTGATTATTCTCGCCTCATTGGTGAATGGGATAGTTCAAGTGATGCGACTTGGGTTGACAAGATTCCTTCACCAGTTCTCTGGCATCTTGCCGACGAAATCACAGCAATATTCGAGGCTCACACCTCTAGTACAAAATTAGCATATACGTGGTCTTTGCTTAAGGATCATATTCTAGCATGTCACCTCTACGTAGGGTCGAGTGGCATTGTGTTGCGGCCCCTTGTGCCGCCGACTTGGAGTCATCACGCATTTGAAAACGCCTCTCATCGAATTTATATGTCCGCCACTTTGGGAGAAGGCGGTGATCTCGAAAGACTGACTGGACGCGAAAATATCTTTAGAGTCCCTGTTCCAGCAGGTTTTGAATTACAAGGTGTTGGGCGAAGATTTTTTATGTTCCCTGGCATGTCTATGGAGAAGGGGCGCTGCGACAGCCTACGATTAAAACTCATCGAAAAAGCCGGGCGCGCCGTTGTTTTGACGCCAAGCCAGAAGTCTTCTGAAGCGATTTGCAATCAGATTGAGGAAAAACTGTCCCACGAAGTATTCTCTGCCGAAGATATAGAAGAATCAAAAGTGGCCTTTACCGAGTCTGATAACGCTGTTGCTGTAATGGCCGGACGCTATGATGGAATCGATTTTCCGCAGAACGAATGCCGGTTTCTTTGTGTCGATGGTTTACCCCGAGCAATGAATCTACAAGAGCGCTTCTTGATGTCAAAAATGGGAGCGGGTGTCATTTTCCATGAAAGAATCCAGACACGTATTCTGCAAGCAATTGGGCGCTGCACGAGGGCGCTTCAAGATTTTTCAGCAGTATATGTCACTGGCGCGGAACTACAGGACTATCTAGCGGACCGGAAACGACGAAAATACTTCTATCCTGAGCTCCAAGCGGAGTTAGACTTCGGCGTCAATCAATCTATTGAAATGAACGAAGACGATTTTATTGAGAATTTCGAAACCTTTCTTGAAAACGATGATGAATGGGCTTCGGTAAATGATGAAATCATATCTTCCGCAAAAACGAAGATACGAGAATTTTTTCCGGCAAAACAAGAACTCGCTGACGTTGTGGCATCAGAGGTGCGTTTTCAAAAGGCATTGTGGTCTCAAGATTTTGCTGGAGCGTTCGCCGAAGCAAAGAACATTCTAGCTGGACTCAAATCGCCCGAATTAAGAGGGTATCGGGCACTTTGGCATTATCTAGCTGGTAGCGCAGCATTTCTAGCATCAAAGCACGGACAAACTTCCCTCTCTGCCGCCGTTAGAGATCAATTCTCGCAAGCCAAGAACGCGACGCCAACGCTCCCTTGGCTGGTTCACCTCTCCAAAGAACAGGGATCATCTAACACCGCAGACAAAACAGATCATGACCTGACGCACCAGATTGAGAGACTCGAACAGTTTTTATGTAACCTTGGAACGACTCATGAAGGGGCATATACACGATTTGAGAAGAAAATTCTTGCGGGGCTCAATAAGCCGGAGACTTTCGAACAAGCCCATTGCAATCTGGGTAAATTACTCGGCTTCGATGCGGGTAAAGAAGAAAGTGACGCCTCACCTGACCCATGGTGGATTGGCATGTCATCTTGCATTGTTTTTGAAGATCATGCGGGAGCGAAGAAGACGTCAAAACTTGGAGCCGAGAAAGCGAGGCAAGTCGCGGGCCACCCAGAATGGATGCGTGATAATATCCCTGAGGCATCTGATCTTGATATTATACCAATCCTTATTTCTCCTGTCTCTAAAGCGGAAAAAGGTGCTTTACCACATCTAAAAACAGTATATCTGTGGCCTCTCGAAGAATTCCAAACATGGGCTGAAAACGCTTTGAGCATTATTCGTTCACTCAGGTCTACATTGGCTGGACCGGGCGATATCGTTTGGCGTGCAGAGGCTTATTCGATCCTTTCTGCTAACGATCTATCGATGAACATAATCTTGGAAAGACTCAAAGATAGCATTGCTCGTGACAAACTAAAATAAAAGACTGTCTATCTGTCGTCATCATCTCTAATTAGGCCGCGTGAATGCATATCAGCAAGAGGTTTGATTCTTCTAAACACGGTCAATTGAAGTTTTAAAGCAGCCAGTTTGTTCGGAGCCATCGACAAAATTTGCTTCTTGTGCTGTTCGCCTAGATAAGGTGCGATCTCATCAATCGATGACTCGATAAAATCGGCGTATTGGTCTGCGAGTTCAATTTCTTCCCTCTTTGCTGACGCAGTTGTAAGCTTCAGAACGGACAAGTCTTTTTGTATCTTTTTATATACCCCAAACGCCATATAAAGTGATCCACTTACGAAAGCGATTAGCTTTGAAAGTTGTTCCGCAACCTCTACCGCCGTCGTTAGTTCGATGAACCCCGGCGATGCGTATTGCATGCGCTTAATCTGAGGACGGAAATCATAAGGGACTCTATTATAGAGTTTTTGAAATAAAATAACCGTGCTGTATCCACCTCGCCATGGAAAATCTGCTGTCGTGCTTTGCGAAACTAAATGGCTTTCTGACACTAGATGGAAATAAAGTCCGTATAATTTTTGATATTCATTTGCAAATTGCGTTAGATCTTCAAATTTCCAGTTCCCGCCAATTAATACCGGATAAACACCTCGTGTAACGTCCATAATTAACCTCGACTAAAATTTTTTCTATTATAGATCGAAACAAGATAACATTGTCAAAGTATGATATTGGCGTGCACTGTGTCCGACCTCTCGTGAGCTGAGTCCAATAGAGATCTCGGTCATACGACTTCGATCCCTTGTGCCGAAAACCTCAGGGGCTTTGCCCCTCGCGCGGGCAAGGCATCCAAACGTATCCACGCTTTGCGGCGCGGACCCTCGTTCGGAGCCACCTTGCCCTTGCTACCCCCATCCTCGACCGGAAGCAGGGTTGCATCTGCAACCCTTTTCCAACTGATAGACGGCTTTTAGCCCTACAGTTCATATGTTGGACCGTCGCGCGACCTTGAGCGACGACGGGGACGGTCTTGGCTCCCGCGCTTTTCCTTGAAGGCTCTCTTTCGTGATGCGCGTTCGGCATCGTCACCGCTTTCCATGTTTTGAAAGACCTTGGCGTCTTTGGTGAGTTCGCGTGTGGTGGCGTTATTGGTTTTGCGCTGCTTGGCCCGTTCGTTGACTAGCTCGCGGCGCTGCACAAGTTGAACGGCAGTGAGCATGTCACCTTGAGCTTGATCCTGTTCGCGGGTTATCGCAGTTTCGGCGGCGTTACGCTCCAACGTACGTTTGCGCTCGCCGCGTATGCGGTCCCATAGGCCCAAGATACCGCCGCGCAAACGATTTTGGTGTTCGCGTTCTTCGACCTCCCGGCGCAGCCGTAGGGCTTCCCTAAAGGCTTGGCGGTGGCCTTGTTGCCGTTCTTTGAGAGCCGAGCGTTTAGTTTCAGCTTTCTTGGTTTCAATACTTTCCTTCTCGGCAACCTCGTGTTTGAAATCTTTTATTTTGTGCTGCATGGTGCGCGCGATTTCGCGTTTTGTATCGGCAACGGATGACAGTACTTCCATATCTCCCAAACGCTCCCGCACGGCCTTGGTCTTGATGCCAACACGTTTAGCTATGTTGTGAATTTCACCATGCACATCGACAGCGACATAACTGCGCTTATCGCCTCGGGCGAGAAAATACCCTCGTTCTTTTAAGGCGTGTTCAAAAGCGGCTTTGTTGTCTGAGATTGCCCACGCATCTTGAAACGCCGCTTTAATTACGCGTGGGTCTTGCCCAATACGTTTGGCTTGTTGCCATTCGGCCAAGGTAAAGTTTCTGGGATCACGTTCACCACTTACAGCGAGGCCGCGCGGCATTTTCCAGCCATACTCCAGATACAATTTGCGGGAAACATCCTGCATCTTGCGCTTTGAATGCGGCAACGGAATTGCCTTCATTTCCTCAACATTGATGCGGCTCCATACCGCGTGGGCATGGCGACGGAGTTCTCCGTCGTCCCCTCGTTTTTCATGGAAGACCACGGCCCTCGGCTGACCTGTAAGGCCGAGCTTGCTTTCTGTATTATCAATAGCAGCAAAGAACGTTTCATTGCTCACATCCGCACCCTTTGGTGGGCTTAGCGACAGGGAGAACAAAAACTGCTGGCACTTGGTTCCCCGGCTAATCGCATGACTTTCCTGAAAGGCTCCATCCAGATCATCAGCGACGAAACCTCGCAGCTCTGCGATTTGTACAAGCTCATTCTCATGCTTCATCAAATGGCGGGCGAGGTCACGTGCACCGCCGCGCTGGTTGCCTACGAGTATCATGTTCGCAGCCCCAACGCCTTAACAAGAATGAGACGTATTTCGTGAATATCTGTACAGGCATCTTTAACTTGTGCGTTTGCTTCCTCATCCATAACCACAGAGCCAGACTCCGCCGCCACAGCCAACAAGCAAAGAACTGATGTAAGCTCAGACTTTCCCAACAACCCCAAAATTTGGCCTAGCAACGGATAGTCAATTTTTGGCTTGCGGGGCGTAATCTTGCGCGGTGCTTGTGCGTCCCCTAACAAAACTTCCCGCGCGTAAGTCCCAAGCGGCCTGTTTCCTGCGCGATGTTCAAGATAGGTGCGTTCGTCCGCAGTCAAGCGAATGGGGAACGGCGCGGGCCGTTTAGGTTTAGCTTTTTGTTGAGCCGCTGCAACGGCTTCAAATGTCGTTTTGATTGGGCCGCTCATAGCTCCGGCCCGCCCAACTCAGGCCCCACTATGCCGGGGATATCATCTTCAAGGGCCTTTAGCTGGTGTTCCCAATCAGCCAATTCGTCAAAGAGGTAGTTCGAAAAATCTCCCTCAGTCTCCGCCATTTGACTTTTCGCTTTATTTTCATACACTTATAGGTTGAAGCTGGTGGCTTTTGCAATATAAAAGCGGGCCCATGTTTGTAGCGGATTCCCTCCGCTTATCTGTTATTAAACTTTTCAATCGCCTCAATAATCAAATACGCGCAGGCTCCCGCAACAATGAATTGAAAGCTGATATCGTCAAATCCGACGTCGCCCAAGCCGAGTTCTAGTCGCTCGTCTGATGCGAACGGAATAACCACTACCTGCACAACATAGCCTATCGACGAGCCAGGGGGGATCGGGTATGGGATCGTTTCTATCATAGTGAGCCGTAGCATTTCCTGGCGCCGTGGTTTTGGTCTGGACACCCGAAACACCGAGATATTCCAACAGGTTAATTCATGCTCATCACTGAATTTATAGCGTGGCGTAACTGATTCAGGTCAGGCTTGTTTTCGTATTCATCCGCGAAGAAAACGAAAGATGAAACGAACTCTTTCACATTGCCAACCTAACGGATTGTCTTTAGGTTTGTAACATTACTGTAAAAAAACTGTAACATTGGACGCATCTGGGACTGAGCGCGATTTGGCCCACCATCGACACTGTGGCGGGAGAAATGTTCGCTAAAAGACAATCAGCCCGGCTTAAGCCTATTCGGAGGGAGATCATAATGAAATTAACCAAAACAATATTTAGCGTTGCCCTGTTCGGTGCCTCGCTGGGCATACTTGCCGGAACATCGACGCCGTCAAAAGCGGCCGATTGTCCGCACGGTGCACTAGATGCGCGTTATTGCGACGTAAACGGTGATCTGGTTGCCGATGCGCCTACCGACCCATCCAAGCTAAAAGATCCAAAAACTCTGATTTTTGCCTATACGCCGGTCGAAGATCCTGCCGTTTACAAAGAAGCTTGGGCCGACTTTCTCACGCACTTGGAAAAGGTAACCGGCAAAAAGGTCAAGTTTTTCCCGGTCCAATCCAATGCGGCGGAAATTGAAGCCATGCGGTCGGGGCGCCTGCACATTGCCGGGTTTAATACCGGCTCCAACCCGCTGGCCGTCAACTGTGCCGGCTTCAATCCCTTCACGATCATGGCCCGCAAGGATGGCTCGTTCGGCTACGAAATGGAGATCCTTACCTATCCAGGTAGCGGCATCGAGAAGGTCGAGGATATCAAGGGCAAAACCCTTGCCTTTACCTCACCAACATCAAACTCCGGTTTTAAGGCACCCTCAGCATTGCTCAAATCAGAATTTGGCATGATCAAAGATCGGGATTTCAAGCCGACATTCTCGGGCAAACACGATAATTCGATCCTCGGCGTCGCCAACAAAGATTACCCGGCGGCAAGTATCGCTAACTCAGTCAAGATGCGCATGATTTCTCGTAATGTAATCAAAGCTGATCAGGTGAAGGTGATTTATAAATCGCAGACGTTCCCGACAACGGGCTTCGGCGTCGCCCATGATCTCAAGCCGGAATTGCGGGACAAGATCAAGTCGGCGTTCTTCAGCTTCAAATGGGAAGGTTCCAGCCTGGAAAAAGAATTTTCCAAGTCAAAAGAAGGACAATTCCTTGAAATGAACTACAAGGACTTTTGGAGCGTCATCCGCAAAATCGATGCCGCCAACAATGTTTCGTATGCGTGTAAATAACCTCCTTAACCGGCACCCTCTTCTGCAGGGTGCCGGTTTCTCTACTCAAATTTTGTTTTCATAATGCTGACAAGAGCCCCGTATGCTTCAACTTGACAAGCTGACTAAAAGGTATTCGACCGGTGATCTCGCACTCAAGGACGTCTGCCTGGAGATACCGAACGGTCAGGTTGTAGCATTGATTGGCCCTTCAGGGGCGGGGAAAAGCACCTTGATTCGCTCAATCAACCGCCTGATTGAACCAACCTCGGGCAGCGCCATTCTCGACGGCGAGAACCTGACCAATCTCGGGTCCGGTGCGTTAAGGCGCGCACGGAGGCGCATGGGTATGATCTTTCAGGAGTATGCCCTGGTTGAGCGTCTGTCCGTGATGGAGAACGTGCTCTCCGGTCGGTTGGGTTACGTCGGATTCTGGCGCAGTTTTTTCAGGAAATTTCCCCAATCCGACATCGATGAAGCCTTTCGGTTGCTGGAACGGGTCGGTCTGGATCGCATGGCTGACAAACGCGCTGACGAACTGTCCGGCGGTCAGCGCCAGCGTGTGGGGATCGCCCGCGCCCTGATCCAGAACCCGCAACTTCTTCTGGTTGACGAGCCGACGGCATCGTTGGACCCCAAGACCTCACGCCAAATCATGCGCCTGATCTGCGAGCTGTGCAATGAACGCGGCCTGTCTGCAATCATCAATATTCACGATGTCGCATTGGCGCAAATGTTCGTTCCACGGGTCATTGGCCTCAAGCTGGGAGAGGTGGTTTTTGACGGCAAACCCGAGGATATGTCACCTGAGGTATTGACCGAAATCTATGGTGAGGAAGACTGGGAGGCGACGATTGAAAAAGTCGAAGATGAAGATGATGAGGCGTCATGAGTGAGGCCATCACAACTTCTGGCCGGACCTGGAAAAAGCCTCCGACGATTTCCAGCCCAACGTTACGTTGGGTGCTGATCATCGGCACCGCTGTCTATTTGATCGCGGCGTTTGCCTCCATAGATGTCAATTGGATGCGTGTATATGAGGGCCTGGAACGAGGTAAAAAATTTATCCTCGCGTTCTCCAACCCTAATTTCAGTGATAGATGGAGCGCCATTCAGGAAGGTATGCTTGAAAGCATCGTCATGGCCGTGTCATCAACGACTGTTGGCGTCCTTATTTCAATTCCCATCGGATTAGGCGCCGCGCGCAACATCGCGCCCCTGCCGATCTATTTGATTTGTCGCGGCATCGTCGCGTTGTCGCGGGCCTTGCATGAAATTATTGTGGCGATTTTACTGGTCGCCATTTTCGGTTTCGGCCCGATGGCCGGGTTTCTGACGTTGTCGTTTGCGACCATCGGGTTTTTATCAAAACTGTTGGCCGAAGAAATTGAAGACATCGAGAAATCACAAGCTGAAGCGATCAAAGCGACCGGACCAAGCTGGCTGCAATGGATCAACTTCGGCATCCAGCCTCAGGTAATGCCGCGCCTGGTTGGGCTTTCAATTTATCGCCTCGACATCAATTTTCGGGAGTCGGCAATTCTTGGGCTGGTTGGCGCTGGCGGTATAGGCGCCACGCTCAACACGGCATTTGATCGTTATGAGTTTGATACGGCGGCGGCGATCATCATCATTATCATCGCGATTGTTATGGCACTTGAATACGGCTCAGGCCTAATTCGGGCGAGGTTGCAGTAATGGCCATCAAGGTAGATTCGAACGGCACCAAACAGTGGGCGCTACGTGATACCGAAACCCAGCTCAAAAATTGGGCCAAGTGGTTTATCGGCACGGCCGCCTTCATGTACTGCTGGCAAAAAATTTCGGCGGAAACAGATTGGGATTTTTTCTGGGATGCGCCGCGCATCGCCGCCGACATTGGCGGCAGGGCCGTGCCCCCAAAGTTTAGCTATATCACTGAATTGTGGTGGCCCTTATGGGATACGTTGAATATTGCGACGTTGGGCACAATCCTTGCTTTGGCCATGGCCATCCCTATCGCTTTTCTGGCCGCCCGCAACACCACCCCGGACCGATTTATATTGCGACCGCTGGCGCTCTTGGTCATCGTCTCATCACGTTCGATCAATTCTTTGATCTGGGCCCTGTTGCTGGTGGCGATTATCGGCCCCGGCGTATTTGCCGGATTGATTGCCATCGCACTCCGTTCAATCGGGTTTTGCGCCAAGCTTTTATATGAAGCGATTGAAGAGATCGACGAAAACCAAGTCGAGGCCGTCACCGCCACGGGAGCAAGCCGATGGCAGGTCATGGCCTTCGCCATCGTGCCTCAGATCATGCCCGCGCTCGCGGGTATTACCGTATTCCGATGGGATATCAATATTCGGGAATCCACCGTTTTGGGGCTTGTTGGCGCGGGTGGCATCGGATTACAGATGCAGGCCTCGATGAATGTGCTTGCCTGGCCTCAGGTGTCCCTGATTTTGGGTGTGATTTTGATTGCTGTCTTGATCAGTGAGTGGGTATCAGCCAAAGTTCGCGGTGCCATCATTTAAAACCCGCCGCAAATCCCACAATGGCGGGATAACCGTAAAGCACGCCATCGGGCAGGGCCGCGCGCACGATGTTGCGGCATGCGGTCAGTTTGGCCAGATCAATCCCGGTTCGTCCCCCCCCCCCCCCTGTAGCTGGAAGCCTGGCGGTTTTTAATCTTCCTGGTATAGATAACTGGTACAAGATCATATACCAGCCAGGTGGCGGGCCTGCCTAAGGCATTGATAACATTGACATCGGAAAATTGGACTTCTTTCCCGTCACTCTCCGCCATTTTTCCGCAGAATTCCCCCTCCTGAAACTCTCGCAGATACCGGTATTCGCCGCCTTTTGGCAACGAATACCGAATAAAAGCGTGCAACCTCGTGCAACATCTGTGGGCGCCGGGGTTATGCGACCAGTCTGTCGGCGGCGTCTTTTGTTACGGAGCTGATCAGGGCGAAAATCTGGTCCTTGACGATGCCGTCGGGCAGGGCGTTGAGCTTTCTTGCGGTTCTGAGGGTGCGGTCGGGAAGGGTGTTTTCTTCGTCAAATTTGGCCCCCGGTGAAATGTCGGTCTGCGCCAGCTGTTCGAAGAAATATGTGACGGGAATACCGAGCGCATTGGATATGTGCCAAAGCCGCGATGTGCTGATCCGGTTTGAGCCGTTTTCATATTTTTGCACCTGCTGGAAACTGATGCCCAGCTTCTGCGCAAGGCCGTCCTGTGTAAGGTTTTCCGCCAGCCGCGCCTGACGCAGGCGGCGTCCGATTTCAGCATCCAAATTGGTGGTAACACGCATTGTCTTGTTCCTTTCAGAGCTTGGTGGGAGTCGAGAGGCCTGTGCCTTCTTTCCCGGATTATTTGGGTTGCGAGGGAAAAAATACTTTTTCCTTCTTTTTCGTCTTCTATCTTGGATATTTGTTTTCATAAAGTTCGCTACCGGTTATGGTATTACCAAGGTCGTCTAATGTTGTTCAACACGATATTCTTCTGACGAATTAAATTCGCAATTTTATTCGTCAGAAGAATATTTTCAGGAGACGCTGAAAATTGAGCGTATACAGTAAAGTTCAGGTCGGGAACGAAAGTGTCATCAATCAGGTGGTTGGCGAGACATTGGCGGAGTTGTGTAAGGCGAAAGGCCTGACCCAGAAGCAGGTCGGTCGATTGATCGGCAAAAAACAGTCCAGCGTTAACAAATACTTCACCGGTGAAATCAGAATGAGTTTCGCGATGGTTTATAAGTTGTCAAAAATCCTGGAAATCGAAATGAGCACGATCTACGATTCTGTCAACCAGACGCTGGAATCAGGTGCGCCAATGGAAATACCGGGCCCTCCCGATGCTGATATCTGAATCCTACGCGCCGTTGCGATGGTCCAACCCGCTGGTGTCGGACTGCACCCTGTTCAATGAACAGGGACGGCAGATGTCGATTCCAGCGCACGAGGAGTCGGCGATTTATTACGCCGTGAACCATCATGGGATGGTGTGTGTCCGAAAAGGTGCGCGGGGGTACAGACTGTCGTGGAACGCCCGGCGTATGACCGGCCACGCCTTTGTCGCCGTTCTCGACTGGTTGCAGCGCCAGACACAGGATGACGTCTGGTTTTCCCTGGAATATTATTTCTATGGCTGGATTTATGAAAATTCCCTGACCCATGCGGCGGCATGCCGCCGGTTTGAAGACTTGCAGGACTTTCGTTCCAGAACCCTGACAGAATATGCGTTTGTCCGGCCTCTCGATATTTCGACGATTCCCAATCGTGGTTCCCTGGTGGCGGACGGCCTGAACGCCTGGCGGACCTCAAACCGGTTTTCTGCGCATTCCGACCTGAACTGCGTGGGTGACGACGTGCTGATCTATGACCAGCGCGAATCGGACGGCGAGTTCAAATACCGCCGCTTTGGCAAGAACGCTGCGATACTGGGCTTGATGGGAGGCGCGTGGGGACAATCATCAATCGGGATGAATTGTGAGGCACCATCGTCACCAAACGCAGGTTCAGGCGTCGGCCTTACTTACAGCGAAGTTCTGGATGACAACCAACCGCGCTTTGGGTCGGTTACAGCCAGCATTAGCCGTACAGGACGTGATCCGGTTTGGGTAACCTATGATAGACTTCTGTTGCCATCCCTTGATCAATTTGGGCGACCAATTGTAATTTGTTTATCTCAGGTTCAGCCAGTTCGCATTCCATTCCAGGCTTGAATTTTAGAAGGTGAAACAGGTCTTCCGCACTAATCCATGTTACCCATTCTGTTATGGGGATGTCAGACTTGGTTTGTTTCCACATTATCCCCCCAGGCTGTGCGTGGGTGTACCCGTACTGCGCTAAAACGCCGCAGTAGACGAGGTTGGATAAAATAAATCCAAAAACGTGATCCAGAAACGGATAGCGTGAAAAGCAAACGGCAAATAGAAGCCGTGGCAGAATAGTGGATAAACCGGTTCCTCTAAAATCTGGATGATACCAATTCTCCCCATGATAACAGACGTTTCCTGTCATTTGTTTCGAAATTGGTGACATTCGATATTCTGACTCATCAATGTTGATGTCCCGACTGGTTAAAGTATATGCATGACGGTATTCGTATATATGATCGGCGAGGGTTTGGCCGGTCAGGTCAAAATGACGGGCTGCCTGTAGGTGGACCACACGGCCAGTACTGTCGGTACCCTTGATAAAGAAAAAGTTGTTGTTGGTTAGGTTGGCGACAGTGTGGTCGAATAAAGGTGTGATTGGCGGCCGGTCGAGTTGCCCCTTTCTGATTTTGGCAAATTCGCGGTAATCGGTGCTGACCTCAATCGAAATTCCCAACGTGCGCACTTCTAGTATTATGTTGTTGATATAATTGGTAATAATATTGGGTTGTTTCGCATTTGCCATGAAAGCGTTCCTCCGTTGAAAGATATCCGAACATAAAGCGAGGTATTGTAATTCGTAGTGAGATGGTTTTACGGATTTAATTTTCGAATGTTGGCCGCGTGTCCCTGACAGGGCGACAACGGACGCCGGGGTCCTCAATGAAAATCCCGGCTCTCCACCGCAAACGGAGCGTCTTCGCCGAAGTTACCCATTCGCGCCTGCCAGCCGCTTTAGTGGTGTCAGACGCGCTATTCTGGTGCATCCTGAAGCGTCGCTGTCGGAAATGGATATTACCAGAGCCACACTCACCGGCATTAAAACAGCGCATCGCTTCTATCGCAAAGCGGGTTGGACGGACGCCGCCGCACCAAAACAATATGAATTTAATCATAATTTTGCCTCAATTATAAGATAGAGAAGGACTACACCGGAATTTTCCCGGTGTTTGTCCATCCGCTATGATAGCGGATGGATCGTGCATGATTGCCTTTTTGAATAGTTTTCTGTCTTGCGGTCTTTGAGCTGCGGACGGGAATGGCGTTGAGTGCGAGGTCACCATGACAGGAGAAACGCGCCTTCCCGTGTTACCCCTGTTTTCCCCATTGTTCACCCCCTATGCTTCACCCTCATCATTCCCCCAGACCATGGGGTTTTTGCTGCCGTTTATGGGGGAGAATGGGGGTGTTTCCAGCATCCGGGCGGTGGAAAATTGCACAATTCCGGGCTTTTTTCCGATGAAATCCGGCGTCGCAAAAAAACATGGGGGTTTGTGGGGGTAAATGGGGATTTGTCCCGGGATGACGGTCTTGCGGGATGGCGGTCTAAAACACCCCGGCCTCCAGCCCCGCCGCCATCAGCATGCCGAGTTCCGTGCACTTGTCCTTGAATTCCGGGTTCCAGTCGCCGCGGCAGATCAGCGGCTCCTGCACGGCTTTCCAGCGCAATCCGGTGGTGATGGTCTCAACTCCTCGCCGGGTTCCGGTGCCGTCGTGACCGGCGCGGATGACAAGGGCGTAGGGCAGGCCCTGGGTTTCTTCCAGACAGGGGTAATAGATACGATCAAAAAAATCCTTCAGCGCGCCGCTCATGTAGCCGAGGTTTTCCGTGGTGGCGAGAATAATGCCGCTGGCCGTTCGGACGTCGTCCGGCCCCGTATCGAAGGGCGAGCGGCAGTCGATTTCGACGCCGTTGATCTCGGCGGAGCTGGCGCCGTCAATGAGGGCACCCCGCAGAATTTGCGTGTTGGGGGAGGGCGCGTGGGCGATGATCAGCAGGCGTTTCGGGGCACTCATGTTTTGAGTCTACCGCCACAGACCCCGTGTATCGAAGACCTTTTTCCCGGACAGGTCATCCAGGGTGACGACGGCGAAGGCTTTATGGTCCGTCAGCAGCACAACAATTTGGGCCTGTTCCAGTGCCGGGGTGAGATCACAGAGTTCGACGTGATCAAAACCCGCCAGGCGTTTCGGCAGGGCGCTGACATGGGGCTCGACGACCAAGATTTTGGCAGCGCCGTTTTTCGCCAGCGCATCGGTAATGTCCATGGCCGGACTTTCTCGCAGATCATCAATATTGGCCTTGTAGGCCAGCCCCAGACAGGCGATGACCGGGGCGTCGAGTTCATCAGCCGCCTTCAGAACCTGAGCCACAATTTTCACCGGTTTGCCATCATTGACATTACGCGCGGTGCGGATCAGTGGCGTTGAGTCCGGCGCCGAGTCAACGATGAACCAGGGGTCAACGGCGATACAGTGCCCGCCGACGCCGGGACCGGGGGAGAGGATATTGACCCGCGGATGGTGATTGGCCAGTTCGATGGCTTCCCAGACGTCGATGCCGAGATCATCACTGACCAGCGACAGTTCGTTGGCGAAGGCGATATTGACATCGCGATAGGCATTTTCCGTCAATTTCACCAGTTCCGCCGTGCGTGCGTTGGTCAGCAGGCATTTGCCCTCAACGGCGATAGCATAGAGCGCCGCCGTGCGTTCGGCGCAGCGTTCGCTGACGCCGCCAATAACCCGGTCGTTACGGACCAGCTCAATCAGCACCTTGCCCGGAAGGACCCGTTCCGGGCTGTGCGATACATTGACATCCGCCGCGTTGCCAGCCTGATGGGGGAAAGTTAAATCTGGCCGTGTTTCCGCCAGCCAGGCGCAGGCCCGATCCGTGGTGCCGACCGGGCAGGTCGATTCGATGATGATCAGGTCACCCGTCTTGACCACATCGGCGAGGCTGCGTACTGCGGCTTCGACATAACTGAGGTCGGGTTTGCGATCTTCGGTGAACGGCGTCGGGACGGCGATAATAAAGGCGTCCGCTGGTTCAGGCCGGGTGGCGGCGCGAAGGTTGCCCGTCGCCACCGCGCCGGTGACCAGGATGTCCAGGTCCGGCTCGACGATATGCACCTTGCCGTCATTGATCAGCGCCACCGTGGACTCATCGATGTCAACGCCAAGCACTGATGTCCCGCGGCTTGCCAATACAGCAGCCGTCGGCAGGCCAACGTAGCCGAGGCCGATGACACAGACGTTTTTGAATTCTCGTTCAGTCATTTCGCGTCTTCAAAATCCCGTCAACAATCCGTGCACTGGCTTTGCCATCCCCGTAAGGGTTGTGCGCACTCTTCATGGTTTCATAATGATCCGAATCGTCAAGCAGGCGGGTGGTTTCGCCAACAATTTTCCGGGTGTCCGTTCCGACCAGCCTGACGGTTCCGGCGTCAACGGCTTCCGGGCGCTCGGTGACATCGCGCATGACCAGCACCGGTTTGCCGATGGACGGAGCCTCTTCCTGAATGCCGCCGGAATCAGTGATCAGCATATAAGATCGGTTCATCAGGTAGACAAACGGCAGATAATCCTGGGGCTCAATCAAATGAATGTTGGTGTTATTGCCGAGCACGCGGTTTACCGGTTCGCGCACATTGGGGTTCAGGTGAACTGGGTAAACGATCTCGACATCACCTCTGTCGGCGATCTCAAGCAGGGCCTGACAGATGTTTTCGAAACCGTCGCCAAAATTTTCCCGCCGATGTCCGGTCACAAGGATCAGACGTTTTTCGCGATCCAGAAATGAAAATTGTCCCTCCAGTTTGGCGCGCAGGGGCTGGTCGTTCTGAAGGTGGTCAACGACATCAAGCAGGGCGTCGATGACGGTGTTGCCGGTAACGATAATGCCGCTCTCAGACGTGTTTTCGGCACGCAGGTTTTCCGCCGCTCCTTCGGTCGGGGCGAAATGAAGGTCGCAGATGCCGTCGGCCAGCTTGCGATTGATCTCTTCGGGGAACGGTGCATAACGGTCACCCGTGCGCAGACCGGCTTCCACATGAGCAACCGGGATACGTTGATAAAAAGCCGCAAGGGCGGCGGCGAAGGCAGTTGTCGTGTCACCGTGGATGAGCACGCGGTCAGGTTTGAAATCGCGCAAAACATCAGTCATGCCGACCAGTACGGCTTTAGTGATATGAGCCAAATCCTGATTGGGTTTCATGACGTTGAGGTCGTAATCGGGTGTGATCGCAAACAGCTCAAGCACCTGATCAAGCATTTCGCGGTGCTGGGCGGTGACGCAGACGCGAGCGTCAAGGCCCGGGTGTGCGGTCAGCGCGGTGACCACGGGGGCCATCTTGATCGCTTCGGGCCGGGTTCCAAAAACGCTGAGTATCCGCATCACTATAGGACGCCACCTATCGGTTGGGTTTTGTCGATGGTGATGGATATCGCGGCCTCGCCAAAAGGGCAAGGCACGGATGTAGATCACGGTGTTTTTACGGCGCCAGATCCTCGTAGACCGTATGGGCAATATTAAGCAGGTCCTGGCGGGGTAAATCCCCGGTCAAGGCATATGCAAAGGGTGCGTCCATCCAGTAGAAGGTTGAGGCGTTTTCGGTGTGGAAGAATTTGAACGCCGTGTCTTGTCCAGTATACGTGCGCAGGTAAACCGTGACACGTTTCCCTGCATTATCTTCATACATGAACTGTGCGGCTGGGGCCCCGGACTCTTCCAGCAAACGACCGCCGACCAGGTTGTATCCCGCCGATCTGAGGTGAGGCGGATGCAGAGGACTGCCCAGACGCTTGGATAACCACGCCACCAGATGCTTTTCCTGATTTGCGGCCACTTCAACGGGATGGCGGATTTCTGAAGCGTAAACCAGATGGGCCCCGACGGCTCTCTCGACAAAAGTGGGTGGCGCGTTCAAACGGGGGTTGGTTCGCTGGTCGTATACTTCATGCAATCCCCATCCGCTTCCGGCCCCTGTCACCAATACGGCCAGCGTTGCGGCAATACGCATCAGGGACGGCTTCCTGGAAGACGCCCGAGGTTTCATGACCAGATCAGACAATCCCGATGGGATCGGCTCGTCAATTACGGAATCAAACAGGTTGTGAAGCTCTTCATTCTGTTTGCGGTACACCTCGACGCGTTTGGCGTCTTCGGGGTGGACGGCGAGCCAGGCCTCCATCTCCATCCGCTTGTGACCATCAAGTTGGTCGTCAACATAGGCGTTCAGGTCGGCATCGGTCTTGCGTTCAGAGGTGTTCATTTCACTCTCCGTAAAGGCGGTTTATCGTCCTGATCACCATCATCCATGAGAATTCGCAGGGTCTCGCGGCCACGCGACAGCCTCGACATGATAGTGCCAACGGGAACGCTCAGTATTTCAGCCGTTTCCTTGTAGCTCATGTTTTCCAGTCCGACCAAAAGGATAATCTCGCGTTGTTGATCGGGGAGTTTTTCCAAAGCCTGACCCAGGTCGCGTATCATCATTCGCTGTCCTTGTGCTGGGGACGTTCCTTCGGATAACTCATGGTGTTCGTCAATCAAGGTTTCGGTGGGGCGTCTTGCGGAATAACGAATCTGATTGATATGCAGATTGCGAAGAATGGTAAACAGCCACGCCCGCATGCAGGTATCTTTACGCCATAAGTGCAGGCGCCCGAGCGCGCGTTCCAGACAATCTTGAACCAGATCATCTGCCGCGGAAAGATCGCCCACCAAGGCGCGAGCAAACCGCCTCAGCTTGGGAATCTCGGCAACTATCGCTTTCCGTTTATCCAATACCCAGTTCCCTTTGATGGTTTCCGGAACGAAGACGGCGCGCCCGCTCCGTTCCGAAAATCCAGTCATAGTTATGAAGTGTGACCGGCTTATTACATGCCTTCAAGCTTGGCCATGATGCCCATGTGCTTTTTGGCTGCGTTCAGTCCGCCTTCACCTTCATGCCAGGTTATGGAACCGTCGCCATTGGCGTCAACGCCGGTGACAAGCTGGGCCGACAGTTTGGCGATCTGCTTGACCAGGGGCGATGCTTCTGCGGCGGTTTTGGCGGCGATGACCTTTTTCCCCAGGGCGACAATCTGTTTTGACCAAGTTACGACATTCTGTGACGACGTGGCGACGTGAACGGCGTGAATGCGGACATTCTCCGATGCATCGTCACTTTTGGCGGCAAATCCAATGTGTTTGGAGGAACCGCTGGCGGCCTTGATCACGCCATAACCCATCCCCGGACCCTTGGCTTCAACCGAGGGGTCAATGGCGTTCAGGACGTGGCGGGTATGCATTTGCATCCAGCCGAGGTCGCCGGGTTTATTTGCGGCGAATCCGGCATGCTGGGCGGCAATTTTGGCTTCTGCCATGGCCGTCGGCAGTAGTCCCTTGCTTCCTGGCGTGTCGCCCCAGGATTTTGTGACGTGATCCATGTGGGCGTGCGACATGTTTCCAGCCGTCGCATCATCCGAATAACCGGCACATCCGCTGACGGCCAGAGCAGCTCCCAAGGCCAGTCCGTAAATTGATCGCATGTTGTAAACTCCTTTGAGTGTTTGAAATCATTGTTGGGACGATCACCGTCCACAACAGGTAAACACCGTGAGGCCCGACTTATTCCGTTAGGGCAGTAATATTTTTGCCTGCCATGTTCCTGGGTCGACAGGTTGATGTCGCCGCAGAGATATGTTTCCAAATGTTTCATCAGATTACAATTGATCTAAATCATGTCGCCACGCCTGGTCGGGCATCTAGTAATTCGCTATTATGTGCTGAACCCTCAGCAAGAATTTTCGCTAATTTTCCTCAGTTACAGAGGATCACGCGTTACAAGGAGGTTGTTATGTTTTCGCTGGTACGGGATACCAAAATTGGTATCCGAATTGCTGTTTCCCTGGTGTTGCCAGTCGTTGGGCTGCTGCTGTTTGCGGGTTATGTGGTCATTGACAGTCGGCAAACTGTCAATGAAATGAAAAAGTTGTATGGCCTTGCCGAAATGGGGCCGGTGATCAGTGCGGTCGTTCATGAATTACAAAAAGAAAGAGGGACCTCAGCCGTTTACATCGGCAGTAAAGGCCGGAAATTTGCCGAACAGCTTCCTATCCAGAAAAAAGATACGAATCGCAAACGTGACGCGCTGATGAAATCCTGGAAAGGCTTTAAACCAGAGGCCTTCAGCAACTCGTTGGTCTTGAAAGTAAACGCTGCGCGTGACGCGCTGTCTCTGTTGGAGTCCAAACGAGACGCCGTCGTGAAATTCAAACTCTCGGTTCCGCAAATGGCTGGATACTATACGCCGACTATTGCAAAACTTCTCACTATCGTCGAGGAAATGGCAGTGCTGAGCACCAACGCAAAAATCGCCGATGCGATAACGGCTTATACCAGTTTTCTGCAGGGAAAGGAGCGGGCAGGTATTGAGCGTGCGATGGGAGGGGCCGGGTTTGGGGCCGGCAAGTTTGCGCCCGTTATCTACAAAAAATTTATCGAACTGATTGCCCAGCAAAAAGCCTTTTTTGGGGTATTCCAAATTTACGGTAGCGAGCAACAAAAGGAGTTTTTCAAAAAAACCCTTGTCGGGCCTGATGTGAAAGAAGTCGCGCGGATGAGGAAAGTCGCTATCAATAGTATCGAAACCAAAGACACAAAAGGTATTGAAGGCCCCTACTGGTTCGCGACGATTACCAAAAAAATCGATCTAATGAAAAAGGTTGAAGACAAAATCGCCAACGATTTGAAGGACCTGACAGCGGCTGTGCAGTCTGACGCCCTTACTATTTTTTATATCTCAAGTTTGGTTTCTATCGCTTTGCTGCTGGTCACGGCTATTGTTGTTATTGTCGTCGTACGCAGTGTCACACGGCCAATCGCTGAAATGACAGGCGGCATGTCCCGACTGGCCGAGGGTGACAAATCCGTCGAGATTTCAGGAACCGAAAGAGGAGATGAAATCGGGTCCATGGCAGCCGCCGTGCAGATATTTAAGGAGAACATGATCCGCGCTGATCAATTGGCTGAAGAACAACAACAGGCGCAACAGGCCAGAGAGCAACGTCAAGGTCGTATCGACGGCTACATTGCCGATTTTGAGTTGACGATGATGGCGGTATTGGAGGGGATGGAAAGTGCGGATTCCGTCATGAAAAAGACGGCGGATGAAATGAACGCGGGCGCCAATGACACAATGTCCCAGGCGACAGCCGTTGCCGCAGCCGCCGAGCAGGCGGCCGTCAATGTAGAAACGGTAGCGAGCGCAACGGAGGAGTTATCTGCGTCGGTTCGCGAAATCGCCCAACAAGTTGAGCAATCAACGGAAATTACGTCCGAAGCGGTAAATAGTGCGAACAAGACCATGGATGAAGTCCAGGAACTGGAAGGACTGGTTTCCAAAATTGGCGACGTGGTTGAAATGATCTCGGACATCGCGGAACAAACCAACCTTCTGGCATTGAATGCAACCATCGAAGCGGCGCGAGCAGGGGAGTCTGGTAAGGGTTTTGCCGTTGTTGCTTCCGAAGTCAAAAATCTGGCAAATCAGACCGCCAAGGCGACCGAGGAGATTAGTGCTCAGATATCCGACGTTCAGAAATCGACCAGCACGTCAGTCGCATCGATCAGAAGTATCCTAAGCATCATCAATAATGTTAATGAAGTTACGGCGTCGATTTCCGCAGCTGTCGAGGAACAGGATACAGCTACCCGTGAGATCGCGGCAAATGTTGAGCAGGCATCAGCGGGAACGGCGGAAGTATCTTCTTCAATCGCACAGGTTACAGAATCTGCGAACCGATCAATGCAGCTTTCCGGTAATATAGAGCATTCTTCAGAGAATCTATCGGAACAGACTGTTACTCTCAATACGAATGTCGAGAAATTCCTTAATGATGTCAGGTCAGCCGACGGCGGAGATCCGGATGACCTTATCGTGTGGAGCAAAGATATTGAGGTCGGGCATGATACGATCGATAGTGAGCATCAAGGTTTGATAAAAATCATCAATAAACTGTTCAGGTCTGTAAAATCAGGAGTCGGAGCGTCAGATATTGATGATGCCTACCGGGAAATGGTGGACTATACGAACACTCATTTCGCCAATGAAGAGGGGGTGATGGAAAAAGTAAATTACCCGGAAATGGAGCGTCATCAGAAACAGCATCGCGGTTTTGTTGAACGACTGGATCAGGTTTACCATGATTTTAAATCCGGCGATGATCCGGCTGGTAAATCACTGCTTAACCTCCTTGGCAGTTGGTGGTCCACACATATCAAAACGTTTGACCAAAAACTCGCCAGCCATATCAGATAGGCTCCTGACCTCCGCCTGATTTATCTTTGATGGAGAGGAATCAATGACGTCATGGCGGGCGGTTCGCTGAAATGGAGGAGAAGGGTTGAAGGCGGCACGATACGCAACGTTGATTGTGCTACAGTTCGATTTATAGTGAATATAGACTGCAAATTGATGCCCTTCCCTAAAGGAAAAGCCATGAAATTCCCGACGCTTAATATTTACCGGAAATTTCTGGATGGCATACCTGAATATCTGGCCCGTCACTATTGGTGGGCATATTTGTGGCCAACCGCCGTCTGGTTTTTTGATCACCAGCCCATTATCAATGCCATCCTGTTCGGTCAGTACAAAAATCTGATGCGGGCCACCATGGCGAGGCTGCAGCACGCGCCGAGCGAAAACACCCTCCAGTTGACCTGTGTTTATGGGGAACTGACACCGAATCTGATCAAGACCGTATCGCCTGCGCCACTGCATATCACCGATGCTGCGATGGTTCAGCTTGAGCTGGCGAAAAGCAAGGCCCCGGCGGCGGGCAGCTTGCTTGCAACGCGTATGAACGCCGAGTATCTGGCGTACGGCGACAATAGTTTTTCCACTGTGGTTCTGTTTTTCCTGCTGCATGAAATGCCTCAGGAAGCCCGCATCAATGTTCTTTCAGAATGCATGCGGGTGATACCGGCGGGCGGCGTTCTGCTGGTCACTGAGTATGCCCCTCTGCCGACAAGGCACATCCTTTACCGTTTTCCACCAAGTCGCTGGCTGACCACCAGGCTGGAACCCTTTCTGGACGGATTTTGGCGCGATGACATTCTGGCTCTGTTAAATGAATACGGAAAAACATATGGGAAAAAAGCCAGGATCGAATCAGATGAGAGGATTTTTGCCAATTTTTATCGGGTGACAGAATTTCAGATATCCTCTCTTGAAGGATGATAGGGCAGACGGCCTTGCACGGTTAAGCGGCTGTCGATAGCCTAGGCGGATGTTGGACGCCTTCACTAATTTCGCAATAATCTTGATTTTTCTGCTTGCGGGTACAGTCAAGGGTGTCATCGGTCTTGGTCTTCCGTCGGTCAGTCTGGCTCTTTTGACGGTAGTCATTGATTTGCCAAGCGCCATGGCCCTGTTGCTGGTGCCGTCGACCGTGACTAATCTTTGGCAAGCCGCAGCCGGAGGTAATTTTCGGGCTATTTTATACAGGTTATGGCCCTTTCTGGTGGCGGCGAGCGTAACTGTCTGGGTCGGGGCAACAGCACTGACCCGTATAGATCTTCCGTTGCTCTCAGCTCTGCTTGGCGTCCTTCTGATTGCCTACGCTGCAACGAGCCTTGCAGGGGTGCGTTTTAAGATCGCAGTGCGCCAGGAAATTTGGGCGGGTCCGCTTTTAGGGGCAATTAACGGAATCCTGACGGGAATGACAGGCTCCTTCGTGGTGCCGGGCGTGTTATATCTTCAGGCAATCAGCCTTCCGAGAGACATGTTGATTCAGGCCATGGGAATGCTGTTTACTGCGTCCACGCTGGCTCTGGCGATTGCATTGCATGGCAATAACCTGCTGACAATCGAACTGGGAGAAATGTCTGTTGTGGCGTTAATCCCAGCGATCATCGGCATGGTGCTTGGTCAACGAATACGGAAAATATTGCCAGACCGAAGATTTCGTCAGGTATTTTTTGCGTTTTTGCTGGTGTTGGGAGTTTATATTATAAGTAAGCTGTTTTAGAACCGATACTTATGAGCGATAGTTGTAAGATCAGAACTGTCATATCATGCGGTTTGGAGGCCTGTATTTTCTGCCCGCCGATAAGACAGCATGATTGTTAGTTAATTTGACATAAGAAAAATTGTGGGGGGTGATAATGCGGTTCAGAGTCCGCTTCAAGGTCAGTATTGTCACTGCAATTCTCTTGATTATTGTGGTTATGACGCTTGCGACCCTTGGGAACGTCTGGCTGATTAGTTCACGCACGGCGGAAAAGACCGCGGGGCGTTTGTTTGAGAGTGTTACCCAAAGTGCCCACCAACGGCTTGATCGATTGGCAGATGAAATATTTATGCTGGCGAATCTGGGGGCCACAGAGACCAGGATGACAACGGTATCAGGCAATGGCCTCGATGCGCCACCCTTACCGTTTCTTTTTGCTGCCCTGAAAGAAAATCCGTCACTTTATTCGCTCTATTTTGGATTTAATGACGGTAGTTTTCTGCAGGTCATATCAGCCGGGCGGGGGGGGCAAATTCTAACCGCACACGACGCACCAGAAGGTACCCGGTGGATCGTCAGAACTATTTCATCTCAAGTGACGACCGATAAACAGACCCAATCCGCACATCCCAGAGTTCAGACGTTTACCTTTCTTAACCAGATGTTACGGCCAATCGGGGAGAAAATCGACCATGCCCCCCGGTACGATCCGCGAATGCGGCCATGGTTTGAGAGTGCTATCTCGACCGAGAAAGCGCAGTTGTCGGCTCCCTATGTTTTTAACTCTCTTCAGCAACCTGGCCTTACGGCGTCGAGACGTCTCAATGGCGGCGGCGGAGTGTTCGGTGTTGATGTTACACTGACTGAATTGTCGAACTTTATTTCATCTATGGATGTTTCAGAAAATGGTGGAATTATACTGATGGATGAGAATGGTGATGTTCTCAGTATGGCATCGCGGTTCGGACCACACAAACTTCTCGCCCCTTTGAAAACAATCAATGCCGCGGCGGTTAAGGCGTTAAGCCTGGCCAGACAGAAACAGGCTGGCAACGGTATGTTTGTCGTTGATTACAACAATGCGAAAGTGATGGTGCACCAATCGGACTGGAACGCGGGAAATCACAGTTTTCGTATAGCCGTCGTTGCGCCGCTGGGTGATTTCATCGCTCATATCCGGACAATGCAGATGCAAATCCTCGGTCTGCTTCTGCTGGGTCTTGGCGTTTTTATCCCCGTTGCTCTCGTGTTTTCGAACCGCATGGGCAAAAGCGTATCAAACCTGATTGAAGATGCTAACCGGGTGCGGAATTTTGATTTTTCCGGCCACCCGCCGCGCCCGTCGCGCATTGTCGAGTTTGATGAACTGGGACAGTCCTTTGTTCGCATGAAGTCAGATTTATCTGGCCGGACCAAGGCGCTCGAGGTTGCCGAAAGCAAGTTGAGCCGCCTTGTCGAACTTGGGATCGCGATGTCGGCAGAGCATAACAGCGACAAGCTGATGGAAATGGTTCTGCAGGGGGCCAGGGAGCTTACAAATGCGGAAGGCGGCAGCCTCTACACCTTGGGAGATGACAACAGGTTGCACTTTCAAATCGTGCAAGGTGAGGGGGCCGATCTCAAATACGGCCTGGACTCACAAAAAGATGATCATTTTCCACCGGTGCCGCTATTTGAGGCGTCAGGAAAACCGAACCTTCGAAATGTCGTCAGCTACGCCGTTCACGAAGGAACCACCGTCAATATCCCGGATGCTTATGACTGTGATGATTTTGATTTTTCTGGTACGCGGGTATTCGATGAGCGCAATAATTATCGCTCAGTCTCTTTTCTGACCGTACCGCTAAGGCCGCGCGGGGGCGATATTATTGGCGCGGTACAGTTAATAAATGCTCGTGAATCTGGATTGGACAGCCCGGTGCCATTCCCATCCGAAGTTCAAAAATTCGTTGAGGCGCTCTCGGCGCAAGCCGCGACGGCCCTTTACAACCGGGACCTGCTTGACGCCCAGGAACAGCTCATGGACTCCATGATCCAGTTAATTGCGAGCGCCATTGATACAAAAAGCCCGTATACGGGCGGTCATTGCGCCCGCGTTCCCGAGCTTGCAATCATGCTGGCAAAAGAGGCCTGCGAGAGTAAGGAAGGGGCGCTTGCTGATTTTAGTTTCAAGTCGGATGAAGAATGGCGGGAGTTTCGAATCGGCGCCTGGCTGCATGATTGCGGTAAAGTCGTTACCCCTGAATACGTGATTGATAAGGCGACAAAGCTCGAGACAATTTACAACCGCATACATGAGGTGCGGATGCGTTTTGAAGTGCTGCTGCGCGACGCTAACATCGAGCGTCTGGAGGCCGTAGCCGTTGGAGCAGATTCACAGGAAACGCAACGGCAGTTTGAGCAGCAGCGCTCCGACCTTGTCGATGAATTTGCCTTTATCGCCCACAGCAATATCGGCGGCGAGTTTATTGATGCGGAAACGACGGAGCGCCTGAAAGAGATTGGAAACAAAACCTGGCAGCGTCATTTTGACGACCGCCTTGGTCTTTCTCATTTTGAACTGATACGTTACAGCGATGCGCCTTCAGAGCTGCCGGTGACGGAAAAAGTACTCGACGACAAGCCGCATCATATTTTTAAACGCAGCCGCGAAGCGCATAAAATGTATGATGCGCTCGGGTTCAAGATGAAAGTCCCGGAGCATCTCTATAATCTTGGGGAACTCAGCAACCTTTCAATCAGTCGCGGGACATTGTCTGAAGAGGAGCGCTTCAAGATCAATGAACACATCGTTCAAACGATCTCGATGCTTGAGCATCTGCCTTTCCCGAAACATTTACGACGCGTGCCTGAATATGCGGGCACCCACCACGAGACACTGAACGGAGAAGGTTATCCACGCAAGTTGACGAAAAATGAATTGTCTGTGCCGTCGCGAATCATGGCGATCGCGGATATATTCGAGGCCCTGACATCGTCTGACCGCCCCTATAAGAAAGCCAAGTCATTGTCTGAATCCGTCAAAATCCTCGGCAACTTCAAGAGCGATGGTCATATTGACCCGGAACTCTTTGATTTATTCCTGACGTCGGGTGTGTATCAACAATATGCGGACCGATTTTTGGACCCAGAGCAAATAGACAATGTTGATATTAAACAGTTTGTAGGTTAAGGGCTGGCAAAAACGGCAAGGCGCATAGGGTTTGATGAAGTGTTTCATCTGTCAGGATAAAAGCCTTTGGTTGTCAGGAATTTTTTGGCAGATTAGTATCTGATTCGATCCTCACTGATAAGGGAACCAATTGGCTAGAATCCCGCTTGCCGCTCTGGGCCGGAAAGTTGCCGCCTATTCCGTCTTTTGTCTTGCCGCGCTATTGTTGCTTGCGCCCGCGACGGCGCGCGCGGAGACAGGGTTTTCCGGCATGTATCTGCAGGGTGTTGACGCCCGTATCGCCACGGCGCTTGGCCTGGAAAAGCCTGTGGGTGTCCTGATTAGAGATATTGCGCTGGGTGAGGCCGCTGACCAGGCCGGGCTAAAACGCGGAGACCTCATTGTGCGCTTCGCTGGACAAGAAATTGAAACGCTCAAACAGCTGGTCAGCGTTGCCAGCAAAACGAAAGCAGGCCAGAAAGTCGAAGTCGAGGTTGTCCGCCGAGGACGAAACAAATCCTTCAGCATGAAACTGGGCAAACGTCCAGCGGCCTGGAACGTTACCAAGGGCGCGATTGTTGCAATTCCGGAAATCGGTCTGACTCTGTCATCAATGACCCCTAAGATCCGCAAGCGGTTTAACGTACGGTGGGGGGCCCTGGGAGTGCTGGTCACTCTGATCGATCCGGAAATGGCGTTGCAGATGCCGCTGTCGCGAGGTGACATTATCGTCCAGGTCGGGCAACGACCGGTCTGGTCTCCCAAACAGATAGAATCTCACTACCGCAGTGCTCAGAATAATGGGCGCAAAAGCCTTCTTATCCTGATTGAGCGTCTGGGTGAATTTCAGTTTATGCTGCTGCCGGTCAAAAAATCTTCTTAGTGTCTGTCCGGGAAGTTAACTATATTTTATAGATATTTATGATTCAAAGGGCTTTTCCCTGATGGAGGAGAAGACCGATGTGGACGTCAGAGAACCGTGGTTCCTATGATCGTAGTAAA
>Ga0316202_10000843_pt1 | contig 28006 bp, 37 predicted proteins | sample 3monrhotite_MG_FD_204934 | JGI IMG/M metagenome (GOLD analysis project Ga0316202, IMG submission 204934) | Microbial mat bacterial communities from mineral coupon in-situ incubated in ocean water Damariscotta River, Maine, United States -... | ecosystem: Environmental > Aquatic > Marine >... | reverse complement strand
GTTACTTCAGTGGTTCTAATATTAGCCACCCAGCGTATGTTATGGCTCGCTTCACCAGTACAGGTGATAGCCAATGCGTTGTTCGTATTATCGGCTGAGAGAGCCATGCCCCAGCCATCTGCATTTGAGATTACTGTAGTTGCACTGTTGGCAAGTGTGGTTGTACCACCATCATTCACCAGCAAGCCTTCAATCTTCCATGAGGCATAGGCTTGTGCGCCATTTTGCATCGCAGTGATTGTACCGTCGAAAGTAATGCAGGTGTCATTTACTGGTGCAGCAATCTGATTTGTGGCTGCGGCGGTGGAGTTATTCGTTCTTAAAACAGTAGCCGTGGCATCTGTAGTAGCAGCACGAAGAATAAACTGACCTCCTTGTGCCTGACCTCTACTGCTTATATCAAACCTGCCAGATGCAACTTTTATTGCACCTATAATATTTGAAACCGCACTATCACCAATTGCAACACTAGCAACCGCTGTAGCAGAGCTACCATCAGTGCTAATACAGACTGAATAATTACCAGAAGCAGTACCTCCATACGGGCCAACAGCTAGAGACTTAACGCCACTTGCAGTATTATTATCACCGATTGCAGTTGCTTCGTTTTGACTTGCCCTTGCAGTTTTACCAATCGCTACTGCATTACTATCTGTTGCGTGAGCATCATTACCTAACGCCAATGCGCCTGAACTACTTGCTAAGGTACTGTTCCCTATTGCTATAGAGTTTGTATTCGTAGCTTGAGACTCATTACCAAAAGCAATTGCCCTAGTACCTGAAGCCTTTGCTATATACTGCCCCGCTATAGAATTGTTCCCTAAAGCTCCATAAGAAGCACTTGAAGTTACAGTATTCATAGACGTAGCGTGAGTACCGCCAGAACGACTAAGCCCAAGAGCAACCGAACTTGTATTTGTAGCAGTAGCCCCTAAACCAAGTGCCATTGCATCACTACCAGTCGCATTTGCCCGGCCAATAGCTACAGCATTTGTTCCCGTGGCAGAAGGCAAACCAGATGTACCATCGTAGTTTTCTGCAAAAAGATCAGGTGAACCACCACCAGCATCTGCAAAGGTTACAGCACCAGAGCCATCTGTAGTAAGCACCTGCCCGTTAGTACCGTCTGCGGTTGGTAGGGTGTAAGTTTCTGAAATGCGTACTGTGTCCGCCGTGCCACCTAAGTTGATTTGGTTGGTAGCGGTAGATTGTACGCTGTCACCAATGCTAACAGAATTTGCATGGGATGCTGTGCTGCCATCACCCATAGCAATAGCATGTGCCTCACTAGCAGTATTGCTCTGACCACCTAAAACTGAAGCATAGGAGCCGCTTGCGGTATTGCTTACACCACCGACAACAAGACTTCTAAAGCCAGATGCGGTTGAACTCGTTGCACCCAAAACCGCTGCATTTATTCCTGATGCAGTATTATTATAACCTATACTTGTTGCGTATGCAGCATTAGCCTTAGCTTGATATCCTACCGCAATAGTATTAGCATCAGTAGCACCGTAGGTAGAAGTGTTGTTAGCTATAGCTGTTGCGAAAGAGTCTGTGCCAGAGGCATAAGAATTTGTAAGAGCTACAGCATTCTGACCCGCTGAAACAGCATTGTACCCTAATGCAGTATCGCCACCAATACCAGAACCACCTGCATTAGCTTGATAGCCAATAGATACGGTAAGACCTGAACTTGCGGTTGTATTAGAACCTATTGCTATGGCTCTAAATCCACTGGCGTTAGCACTTGTTGATGCCGCAAAAGAATCAGTGCCACCAGCACTTGCCGAAGAACCAATAGCTACAGCATTCGTGCCAGCGGCAGTTGGATCAGTAGCACTTGAAGGGTTAGCAGCATAAAGGTCAGCACCAGCCGCTGCCCAATCGTAGTCTGATCCGTTCCACGATAAGAACTCTCCAGAGGCGGCTGTACTTGTATTTAGATGAGTATCAACCGCCGCATCATTATAATTAGTAGCCAGCGCCCAAGCAGAGCCTGTCCAAGCATACATGCCGTTGCTTGAGCTATTCCAATATAATGCACCAGTAATTAATGCATCACCGTCATTGTCGGTGCTAGGTGCTGATGACTTAGCTCCAAGATAACGATCATCAAAGTTATCATATGAAGCAGCCGCCGCTGTAGCTGATGATGCAGCATTTGTTTCTGAGGTAGCTGCATTAGTGGCACTTGAGGCTGCATTAGTAGCTGATGTTGCGGCAGCAGCAGCAGAAGTGGCTGCACTAGTTGCTGAACCTAAGATACCATCTACATAAGATTTATTGGTGGCATGGTCATTAGCAGTAGGTGTAGCTAAACCAGTAATGTTATTTGAGCCTAGTGCTAAGTTACCAGATAAAGTTCCACCTGAAAGATTAAGTTTTAATGCATCAGCAGTATCTACATAAACTTTAGTGGCTGCATCTTGGTTTGCAGTAGGATCACCTAAACCTGTAATCTTACTTGTACCCATAGCAATAGCACCACTCATAGTGCCACCAGAGAGATTAAGTTTTAGTGCATCTTGTGTATCTACGTAACCCTTGCGAGTAAGCGTATCATCTGTAGCCGGTGTAGCTGTAGAGGTTGCTTTATTAGAACCTAGTACAATATCTCCCGTCATAGTACCACCAGCTAAAGGTAGCTTAGTAGCAATAGAGTCTGTAACAGTTGTAGCAAAGTCTGGGTCATCACCCAATGCTGCAGCTAGTTCATTAAGAGTATCTAAAGTACCGGGTGCACTATCAACTAAGTTAGCTACAGAGGTATCTACGTAACCTTTGGTAGCTGCGTCTGTAGTAGCACTAGGTGCAGCTAAACCTGTAACAGTGTTGCTGCCCATAGTAATGTCACCAGACATTGTACCACCAGATAGATTAAGCTTTAAAGCATCTGCTGTGTCTACATAATTTTTAGTAGCTGCGTCTTGTGCATTTACAGGATCAGTAACGTTAGCAATTGTCGTACCTGTAACATCTAATGTACCATCAACCGTAACATTATTAAATGTAGATGTACCACTAGAAGCTGTTACGTTACCTGTAAGATCTCCTGTGACATCTCCAGTAATATTGCCAGTGACATTACCCGTGATATTACCTGTGACGTTACCAGTTAAATTTCCTGCAAAATTTGTATTAGCAGTAATTACTGTACCAGTAATAGCTTGTGGTGTTGATCCACCAATTACTGCACCATCAATAGTACCGCCATTAATATCTGCTGTAGCTAGTGTGGCAAGACCTGTAGTTGTTGCTGTAGTAAACGTACTTGCTGCAGCACTGGAAGCACCAATAATAGTACCATCAATAGCACCACCGTTAATGTCTACAGTAGAAAGTGTAGATGTACCTGTAGCTGTTAAGGCAGTAAATGTACCAGCACCAGCAGAGCTACCACCGATAGTTACACCGTCAATAGTACCTGCATTAATGTCTGCAGTATCAGCTACAAGACTATCAATATTAGCTGTACCATCAATAAACAAATCTTTAAACTGTAAGCTAGATGTACCAAGATCAATGTCGTTGTTAGTGACAGGAACAACTGCACCATCTTGAATGCGTATCTGCTCAACAGCAGCACTAGATACCTCTACGAATACACCAACACGATTATTTGATGTGTCAATAACTACTTTGTTTAAAGCATCTGAGTCTGCAATCAGTGGTACATACGCACCCTCTGCTGCAGTGCCATCGTGCTTGTGTCCTGTGCTTGCGTTAAATGCATCTCGTAATGCATTATACTCTACGTTCAGCGGGTTAGCACGAACAACAGCCGTTGCAATAATATCTGCTGAAGATTGTCTTACATATCCTGCCACTTTTTATCTCCTATCCCCTGTGCCATACAAAATTGAAACAGCCTGTATGGTATGGCTGGGGTTTGTACCGTTAGTAACGTATGCTATTGATATAGAATCGCCTGACCCACTTATGTTGGTAGTTCTAATTGGTGTAGGGTTTCCGTCATAAACATCTGTTTCGTCATAAAGAGTTGAACTATTATCAAAGAAAGATGCAGCACCCGCTGTACTTAAATCAAAGTTTGCTGGTGTAGCAATCTCTGAGTCACCAAAGTTGTACTCTATGCCTACAGATATTGAAGTTGCACCCTCTGATTTAAGAAACGTTTTAACTCTATAAAATATTTTACGTAACTCTGGATCACCCATAAAGTAAAATGGAGTTTGATAAACACTTAGTACGTCAGACCCACCAAAAGAATTACCCTCTTCTTGTTTAAATACTTTACCTGTAGTATCTCCGTGTAGTACAAACTCAAACTGTCCTATGTACCCACTAGCTACTGCTGTTGCCTCAATACCTACAAGCTGACTGTACTCAAATGTAGACTGCGCTGAAGAGCTTTTACGAATAGCAGCTAGTAACGACAAAGAAGTATTGGCTTCAAAGAATAATCTAAACTGTGACTTTCTACGAATAACTAATGCTTTTAGTTTTGTAACATCTTCGTTAGCTGTGTAGTTTTCAAATGTTTTTTGGATCTCACGAGATACTGTTTCAAGTTCAACGTCACCAATACGAGAAGTTCCAGAAATAGGTCTAATGCCATCAGGCCCAAGAAAGATAATGTCACCACCAAATTCTACTACAGTATCAGGAGCAACACAACCCAAGTCATTAGTAACATTTTCTACACTAAAGTTAGAGTAGTTATCTCCAACAATACGTTTAATCTGATTCTGACCAAAGACATATAACTGATTACGGAAAGACTTTAATTGAGTTATTGTAAAGCCTATGTTGATAACACCTGCTCCATTTGCAGGATCAAAGTCCGTATCAGCATTTGGAGAAGAAAAGTAGATATTAAATGGTTCGTCAGGATCTCCAGCTAACCATAAGTGATTTGCAAAGGCACTAGCAAACTGTGGATTGTTTGGAGCATTAGTATGTGTAATCTGTGTGTAAGTAGTGCCGTTATATTTAGCAGCAGGGTTAATACCATCTGTTAGTAAAAGGACTTCTTCAGTCCAATTATAACGTTCAAACCTTACAACGTCAACCCCTGTCATAGTAGGACTACCTGCAGATGATACTGCTTGCCAACCTTTGACTGTAGGTGTACTTGCTACTGTGCCTGTTGCAGTAGATGTACCACCTGTAAGTACATTACCTGTAGCAAAGATATTACTAGGTAGTTTACCAAAATCTACTACAAGAGCATCAGAAGTTTTAGATATTACAGTACCTGTTGCTGCTACTGTAGTTGCATCTCCTGAACTAACTACACCTGTAAGAGTTTCACCTACAGAAAAACCAGAGCCTTCACCAGAGCCAAGTGCTACATCGTAATAGTGATTATACCAATGTAAGTAGTTATTGCCAGAAGAAGGTTTCCTACAACCAAGTACACCCTGATTTATTTCACCGTTTACTGCAAGTCCTAGTACTTTACCAGTACCGGGAAGTGTGCCGTAAGAGTTTGCATAACCGCTTATACGTCTGTAACCACCTTCTAATGATGGCTCCATGTTAATTAGACGTACTGCGCTGCCTGACAAAGAGTTACTTTGAGTAAGTGGGTCAACGTTAGTAACAAGACCCCCTGCACAAACAGAGACATATGTTTGTAAAGCGTCAGCCATACTTAGAAGTTATCAACATTTGCGGTATAGTTAGACCTTTGTATTACTGTAGATATAACATTTATATGTGGATCTACAACTAATCTACGCATCATCTTAATACCGTCTTCAAACTTTTTACTGTGCATAGACGCACTTTGTTCATTAGATCTAAACAACATCATATACATCATAGCACCATCAATAACTACGTGTTTAAATCTATCAGGTATAACTGCGGTATCATCGTAAGCTGTAAGATCTGCTGGATACTTCCAGTACCTATACTCTATTACATAGGCTGCATTAGGTATTGGTGTAACTCCAAACTTTGTATCTTGAGTTAAGTATACATAATCTGGATCAGATCTACCATTGTCACCACCTAAATCTTCAACACTTCTAAATTTAGATAAATACTGATCATACGTAATTAACTTTAATTTTTTAGGAGTATTATTTTCTGAAGTAAGTTGTTTAATATAAAATGTATCCCAGTCTGCTTTAGAATAGTCAGCGGGAAAAGAATATGCGTTAGTGCCATCGGCTAATGTCTGCTCGTATGTCACCAAAGTAAAAGGCCACTCTTGAGCATCCTGAAGCATTTGACGAATAGATGAGTTAATAGCATCTTTAGCCAGTGCCTGAACGTTTTTAACGTTAGCAAAGTCTGCTTGGTCAATTTGAACTTCATTCAATCGACGTAAAAGTTCGTTAGTTAGACTAAGAAAAGTACTCATTGTTATAACCTTTTAGCAGGTGTAAAATATAATCTAGCAGAAAGTGTAGCATCAAAGTTGTGTGATCCATTATGTTTATACACTAGAACTTTATCACCTGCATGTAAGAACAAAGGTCCACCACCAATAAACTGTGTGTGATTATGGCCTGCTATAGCTTCTTCACCTACTAGCATATGATACGTGTTGTCATCTGAATGATAAACCTGTATCCCGATATTAGATGTACCGTTATCTTCGTTAGCTATCATAAGAAAAACTATTTCAGCCTCGTGGCTGTCAGGACAAGTAAATAGGAGTGTAGCATTATTAGGATTGCTAGTAGTACTAGCAGAGTTACCTGTAACTGCAGCAAACTTGCTGGCTGTCCTAAAGTTAATACCAGCCATTATTTTTTCTTTTTACGATTGTCTACGATTTTTACGGGATTACAATAGTTCTTTTTAGTTACTACGCCACCATCATACAAACCCATAGCTGCTGCAGTACCTCTAGATGACATCATGCCTTGAGGTGCACGATTAGCAGAAGGACGGTATCTACTATCTTCTTGTTCAGGTGTAGTAACACCACCTAAAGCATATCCTTTTTTCTTACGCATTTTAAAATCCTTATGTAGTTAAAGGGCCACCCGAAAGCAGCCCCTTAATTTTTTAGTTACGCAAGTGCGTCACGACCTACTTCATCAGCAGACATTTCGCCTAGTGCGCTAACGTCCATCATTACAGCGTATACACGTAGTGTACCTGCAGAAAATGATGCGCCAGAACCTGCAAGTGTTACGTCAAGTGTATCTGCAGAAGTAATGACAACATCACCCGCTACAGCAGCGGAAGGAGCATACGCTCCATCTGCAGCACCATCAATATCAAAAGCAGCCACGTACTCATTATCGTCTACGGCTGTACCCAAGATAGCAGTAGCATCTGTACCTGTATTCATAGTAGCGGAAGCTGTCACTTGAATACCTGCAGCAATAATTTTAGTATTTGCAGGAACAGTGATAGCTTGTACTACATCAGCAGGTGCAATGCTATTTGCCGTTAGGTCGATTGTTTGCTCTACCATGTAAGGCTGACGCCCACGTGAAGAAGCTCCATGTGCAGGAGCTAGTTGTGCAGTAATAGTAGCCATTGTCTAGTTCTCCCCTTATGCCAAGTGATACTTAGCGTTCACAAGAGCTTCTGGACGAAGGATCTTGCGACCATATAGATGCATTCCACGAACAATATCAGCGAATGAATCTGGGTCACGGTATGTTTCAGTTTTGTTGATCTGCTCTGCAGTTGCAACGGCTGAATCGTGACCAGCAACAATCATACCATAGTTGACAGCAGAGTTCGTACCTGTAAAGGACGGACCTGTACCAACGGCTGGTAGGTTGTTTGATTGATAAACACGGAAACCATGAATGTTCATTCCGATTTGACCATTAGCCAAGCCTGAACCACCGAAGTCGGCGTTAAACAAACGTGAGTCTTCGTCTTTCAGAAGTTCCATAAATACTGGATCTACTACCAACCAACGGCCTTGAGTATCCACATTTTGTTGATCCAACAAACGTGACATACGTGCAATAACAGTTAATGGGAAAGTATCACCAACAGCAGGAGTAGTGTCAGTTGCACCACCAGCACGTGGCTGAAGGGCAAGCGCATCACCAGCAGAACCACCGAAGGCTGCTGCGTCAAGTTTCATTGAAGACAACAGTTCATCTGTACCTGCAGTTGAAACAGCTACAGTACCATTTACAGTTGTATTAACTGTGTCAGGTGTACCATGAATAGCTGATTGTTTGAAACCAGTTAAGTAACCAAGTACATCTTGGTCAAACTGATCTGACAAACGATACGCAGCACGATCACTTGCAAGACTTTGGAAATTGACGTGGGAGTGCGCTTCCTCAATATCATCGACCTTGAAGGCAAAATAATTGGCTTTGTCGATTGTCAATGAGAAATCTTCATCGTCAAGATCTTGTGGTGTAATAGTTGTGCCACGCTCATATGCTTTAACAGTGATCTCAGGTTCTTTGATAATTTTAACTGAGTCGCCCATTGCAGCGATTTCTCCAAAATAATCGGAGTTAGTAATAGCTTCACAGATTGATGCTTTGCGGAAAGCAAGTTGCACCTGTTTGCTATAAATTACTGGTGAGAAATTACCATTGGGTAAATTGCCATGTCCAGCAGCGGATGTAAATGCCATTTTAGTTTCTCCTAGCATTAAATCACAGATGCAAACGACTAATGACTTATACAGAGGCTAATTCTACTAGGGTGCGTTTATTAGAAAGTTGGCCTACCTTCTAGCAAAACGGGCCATGAGACATTAGGTTGTCCGAAAGCGTGTATTGTTGTTTGCGGATAGTTTAGTTAATTGGTAGTACGGGTAACTGTAGTTAATACCTAACAGGGCCATACTACCGATTGTACATATAGTTATATCATAAATATATTATATGTCAATAGCTTTATCTGGCAGAACCAGACATATCGTAAACAAATTTACCTGTACGAATAGCTTCCATAATTTGGTCAGATGCTTTTTCGTATTGTTGAGGTGACATCTTAGCTACCTGTGACTCTTTAAATGTTGTAGATAAATCATATTCTTCAGGTTGGCTACGATTATTACGACTGTTTACAGAACGTGCAGCATCTTTAGTGCTTGCAGGTTTTTTTGTTTTAATGTTTTTGTCTGCTTTATACAGATCAATCGCACGACTTGCTGAACGAGCATCACTGTCATTTTCATACAGTGCATCTTGTACCCACTTAGGTTGTTCATCGGCCCATTCATGGAACTCGTCACTATCACGAATCTCACCAAAGTCTGGGTGTGCCTTCATTAATTCAGCTTCTGCTTTTTCACGAGATGCTGTAGCTCTCATCTCATCAATTTCTTTTACACGATCTTCTAAACCAGCAGACTGCTCACGTGCCTTTTTAATTGCGATTGTTTCTACAATAGCCGCCACGTCTGGATATTTATTTGCCCATGCTTCAATGTCATCATCCGACTTAGGCAGTTTAATTTCTTTTTGTGTTACTTCTTTTAACTGGCCTTCAAGCTGTTTAAACTTATCTTCCCAAGACTTTTCTTTATCTTGCATGTGTCTACGAAGATCACCGTAACGTTTTTTAAAACTTCTTTCTTCTGCATTAGCAGGTTCCGCTTCTTCAGCAACCTCTACCGCTTCACCTTTTTGTTCTGCAATAAGTTGCTCTAACTCTTCTTCTTCTTTTTTACGCTTGTCTTCATTATTATATTTACGATTGGCAAATGCAACTTTCTTTTCTGTTTGCATTTCTTCTGCCATAATATCATTAGCCATTATATTTTCCTTACTGGGGCCACCGTAGCCATGTTGGATGGGGGATGAGTAGCCAGCGTATCTAGCAATTTAACGTGTTGCTAGTCCACGTTTTTTAACAACTGGTTTTTTAGCTTTACCTAAATTAACATTAGTCATTATTTCTGGGCCAAGTACTTTACCAAGTACACGGCCTTGTGATGTACCCATTAAACTACGGATAATGTCTTTATCATCTTCTTGTAAGCCATTAAAACGTTTAGCTACAAGTTCAGTATATTGTGTAAATTCCATATTATATTCCTGTAATTGTTCTAAACTTACCTACTGTATACACTAAAGGTTCTAATATAGATCTGTATATACGGCCTAAAGTATCTCGTTTTTTATTTTGGGTAAATGCTCTAAGATCTGCAGTACGGTGACGTGCAATATGCTCTAATGCTGTACGTACAAATTTATTATTTTTATTGTACCCTAAGTCCACTAAAGGTAAGAACAATGTATGATAACCTAGCTCATGTTCTTTTGTCAAGTGCTCTTTGGAATAGGATAACCAAATAGCTTGACGATATGAGCCAAACCCATACGATTTATTCATGGCAGTACATACAATTTTATCACTAGAATCAGAGGCTTCATTTGCAGAATCTGTATTAGACGTATCGCCACTAGCAGCTTCGTTAGCACGTCTGTTTGCTGTAGCAGTGTAGTGTGCCGCTAAACTAGGATTAGCCTTTAAAGATTCTTTTTCTCTATTAGATAAATGTGCGTCTATATTTTTATTAGTATTAGGATTGCTTGAATCTAAACGTGTAGACTTATTGTTACTCGCCTCTGGTGTGTTTGGTTTAGCGGGTGCAGTAGGTCTACTTGGCGGTCTAATAGACGTTAAAGGTGCAGCACTTCCTGTTCTAGTCGCCGTACCTGTTGCAGCTAGAGATGCTTTATATCGTTTATCTTCTTCTTCTCTTCTTTTTGCTTCGGCATCACTCTTAGCTTTAGCATCTGCAATTCGTTTTCTTTCTGCTTCCATTTTTCTTTTAGCAGCTTCTTCTTCAGCCTTTGCTAATTCTAAAGCTTTACGTTCCGCAGCAGCTCTATCTAAAATACCTATTTTCATAAGGTCTTCTATTCGTTTTGTGTGTTCCGAACGAATAGTAGCAACATCATTGTTGTATCTTGCTTCAGCAGCGTCATTAGCATTTTTTATATCTGATGCAGATACTACTAGTTGTTCTGCTAGTCGTTTTTCAGCATCTGCAAATAATTCTTTATTTTCTTCTAAACGTTTTTGTGTGTCAGCTAATGTTTGTTGACGTTCAATTTCCATACGTTCAACTTCTTGTGTTTGAAAGACTTCAGCTTGTTTTGGCCCTTGTTGTCTACGAGGATCAATATTTAATCCTGCTTCATCGTAAGAAGGTATAGCCGTACCCATTTGCTGCTCTACAGTTGGAGGGGGTGTATACGTTACTGGACCTTCATCGTAACTCATTGCTGGTGGGGGAGTATAACCTCTACCAGCTTCTTGATACATAGGATCACTATAAGGTTTAGCAGTAAGACCTGCGGTAAACTCAGGATCTATAACTTGTAAACGTTGCTGCTTTCTTTCTTCCATCATTCTACGCATTTGTTCAGCGGCGTTATCTGCGGCTGTTTGCTGAACAGAACCTTCATAGGGTGTGACTTCTACTTTAGCTGCTGTAGGAGAGCTTTCTCCATAAACAATAGGTGCCTCTTCCATACCCTGTAATGTGGTTCCTTGTACAGTAGGCTGTTCATCATAGCCACTTGTAACAGGAGGAGCTAATGAACTCTGTTTTTGTTCTACCGTAGGAATTTGATCTTTACCTTGTGGGTCTACGGATACTCTGTCTGCCGTTGCAGCAGGTAAGGCAATATTAGTTGGTGTAAATCCTCTATCTGTTTCTATTCCTTTAGGAGTAACTTCAGTAGGTGTTGCTGCAGGTAAAGCAATATTAGTTGGTGTAAACCCTCTATCTGTTTGCGTTTGTTCTGGTAGAGCTTCAGCTACTTCTGGTGCAGATACACCTGAAGCGCTTTCTGCAACCTTTGCCTTAGCTGTTTCTGTAATAGTTTCTGACAAACCTAATGCAGTTGAAATACCATCTACAATATTAGATATAATGCTAGACCCTACTGTGCCTAATTTTTTTTCTAATATTCCTTGTTGTTCAGTTAGTTTTGCAAGGTCTTCTGGAGATAAGTTACCTTCTGCTATTCGTGCAGTTATAGCAGCAAGAGCATCTCTATTTTGCTGATTAATAGCAGCTAATCCTAAAGGAGCTAATGGCCCTAACAAAAACATACCAGCAGTAGCAATGTTACTAGCCATGCCTGTTATACCGTCTGTCTGGCTAATAAGTTCGTCTGTATCTAAAGTACCCCAATTTATAGGGGGAGGAGCTTTGTCAAACTCCGCTTGTATTTCTGCTGAAATATCTCTGTCAGGTCTGTCTTTACTAATTTTATTAGTTTCTTTTACGACTTCAGCTTCTTCTGTATCTGAATTTTCTACAGAGTCTTCATTAGATGCTTCATAACGTGTGTATCCTTCAGGAATAGGAAACATAGGAACACCGCCAATATGAGGTATCATCATATTATTGCCAGCTTCATTCCTGTATTCTACGTATTCAATGCTTGCTTCACCCATTAACTTTTTAAAATCAATAGTGCTTTTTGCTGGGCGTTCTAGTTCAGGAGTTAATCTACGTGTAGTAGAAACGGTAGCTGGTGGTGCAGTCGGGCTAGTAGGCGGTGTAGCGTACACAGGCTGTTGTGGAGCAGTTCTGTAAGAAGATGTAGATGTTACAAAACCACCTTCCTGCATTTCTAACTCTTCTCCTGTATCATCAGAAACAATAACAAGATCGGCTACACCAAAAGGCATATCATCTGGCATAGTAGCTTCATCACTATTTCCCATTTGACCCATGGCTTCCATACGCTTTAATCCCATTTTAGCACTTTGACGCATTTGCATTAATTTGTCTAGTCCAATATATCTTGTAACATCTTCAGGAAATACAAACTCACCTTCACTTACCATAGCAGGTACATCATCACGAACACCTTTACGTGTTCCACCAACGGGAACTTCATTACCAGATTCTTCATCTATCATGCCGCCCTCATCTTTAAGACCGCCATCTTCAAAAAGTTCCATTTGATCTTTCATGCTTTTAATACCTCATCTCGTAATAGTTTTAATCTACGTAACTGATATATAGCGCCCTGTGACCTATACATAACTTTATCATTGTCTGTTTGTTCCATAGAACGATGTTGCTGTGCTATCAGTTCGTCTAAGTAATTACTGAACTGTTCCCACTGCTGGTGGTTGCTGACCAGCCCCTTGAGCTTGTTGAGGTGCTCCTTGTTCATTGCCACTGAATCCTTGTTCTTGAGGGGTTGGTGCTTGGCCTGTACCTATTGTACCGCCACCTGCACCTGTTGGATCTGCTGGATTAGCACCTGCTGGTGCTGGCTGTTCTTGCTGAAAGCCTTTCATTAGCTCTGCTTGAATAGCCGCTTCATCCATATTGTTAGTTACTTTATCTGGATCTAACTCTAAAGACTTTGCAATCTCACGAATAATATACTGAAACTTAGCAAAGGGTGCAAGAGCAGGACTAGAGGAGATTTGCATAAACTGCATAAGACGTTGACTGCGTACTTCATTAGCCATAAGACTTTCAGTACCACGTGCTTTAACCTCTAGATCACCTTTGATTGTTGGATCAAAGTCAAACTGCATGTTAAATCTAAATAGACCTTCGCCTAGTGGACGCAGTAAATAATCATCTACATTTTTAATTACATTCTTTATACCGCCTTGTGCGGCACCCATAAGCATAGAAATGCCAGAAGCAGTACGGCCCACGCCACTGACCCCTGTTTGACCATGAGCGAAAGATGGAAATCCAGTTGACTCATCTGCGAGTACCCTTGCTTTATCAAATAACTGCAAGTTTTCTGCAGCAACATTAGGAAACTTTGTGCCGAAAATGGCCTGTCCGGGTGCACCTCCCTGTCTCCGAAACACTTTGCCGGGGTACACAGATAGATCTTGACCCGGAACTAAGTTAGTTTCATCAACCTCAATTAAAAGATTACCAGATAATACAGCATTGTCAACAGCCATTCGCATAAACCCATTCATTAGGGTTTGCGTATCGTCCATATTTTCTGCAATACCTACGCCAAAGAATGAGTAAGGGTTAAGCTCATATGGCGCAGCCATGTAGGGAATCTTAGCTGGTTTAAATGGATTAAGTACCATGCGAAGTAGTTTACCGTTACAAATCCATACATTGGCTTGCAACTCTTCTACTTCTGTTAATTCTTCTGGAATGTCTACGCCCTGTTCTTCTAACATATCGGTATCTACCATACCCCAATACTCAAGAACTTCATAACGCTCTACACCATGCTCTGGTGCATAGTCAGCTAAATCATCTTCCCACGATTCTTTATTATAGTTTTCTCCAAGCTGTACTGCTTCTTCAATTACATTGGAACGGAAATGCGGTCTACGTTTTAGGTTACGCAGTTGAGTACGTGACATCTTATGACGCTCAATAACAAACTGAGCTTCTTCCATATTGTTTGCGTCAGGGTCAGGATAAAAGTTCCACACAGATACATGAGATACTTGTGGTATTGTTTTTATTGAAGGGGAGTATTCTCCGTCTTCACCCCAATTAGGATATTCTTTATCAACAGCAAATGGGCCTTTCATAATACCCGTACCAAATAATGCCATCTCAAATGCGGTACTACGTAAATGTTTACTGGCACTAGACTCTTCTAACTGGTCGTGTATTTTCTTTTGCATCATTTTAGCCGCAACCATTGCTGGGCTAAATGTAATTGCTGTAGGAGTTTTGCCTACACCTTCACGCACACCATCAATATCTTGTAGTTTATTTTTTAATGGTCCTAAACTGTCAGAAAGAGTTTTAACAGTAGCACCTGCTGGAAGCTCCATGCCATCACCTGCAAAGCCATAGGGGCTTACTGGATCATCCATACCAGATTGCTTTAGTTGCTCTGGTTCTTTAGGGTCAAAGTTTACATCTGCAACTACGCCATCTGGTAATTCTGTAGGATCTACAGTAAGAGGAAACTTTTGACTAGCAAATAATACATCTACAATCTGCCCATATGCAGCCAGTGTTTTTGTTTTAGTTACTTTAATAAATACCCTAGACTTTTCTGCTTCAGTAAACTGTACATCTGGGCTATACAAACCCCGATAATTACGATATGCACGTAACCAACGATCCTCATCTTGCTGTCTGTAGTCATCTGCACGATTATACTTTTCCATAATAAATGGAATTATTTTAGAAGTATCTGCATCGTCAATAGTTGAATCGTCACTATCTGCTAGTATGATAGCATCGTCTTCAATAAAGCCTTCGTTTTCTTCTGCCATTTATTTTTCCTTAATAACCAAAGGTAGCATCTGCTACTCGCATACCACCCTGTGGCCTTCCATTTGGATCGTAGTCAAATATACTAAACCGTGGTCTGGACATGATACCATATCGCAAAGCATCGTACAAGTGATCTTCGGAGGTCGTGTCAATATCTTCTGGGTTTCTTTTGTCGATAGGTAAGGCTGGTAGCTGGGCAACCATATTAGTACAGCTATTAAAAAACACCATACGAGGCTCTTCCGTAAATTCATCTACCTGTAGCCGCCTATGTATTTCGTTCTTACCAGCCACACGTGAGCCTTTAGATCTATCAGATGGACGCCAGCGACATCCACGTTGAATCATTTGTTCAGCCAATGATGGGCCAGTATCACCACGCTTGTGCCATAAAGAACTATCAAGAACGCCATACTTAATATTTCCATCTTCAGCCTCTAAATCTAATACCATATCTGCTAAGTCTGCAGCTAGTACCTTACCTACGTATAATTCTCTGTATACAATTAATTGCTCATCAGGAGATACTGCAAACCAAACTACTCCTGATTTACTTCCGTATCCATAATCACACGCTCTAAACTTTACCCAGTTACTTGGTATACGAAAGGGTTCAACTACATGTATGTTTCTGTCGAACTCTGTAAAGGCTGCACCCTCTTTAATATCCCAATCGCCATCTAACAATTGCCTACGTTGTTGTTCGGGTAAAGACAGAAGCATTGCTTCGTAGTCACCTTGTTCGGCTAAGTAAGGATTATCGGAAAGACGGGCAGGTATAAACCTACGTTTGAATAAAGGTTTACCAGCTTTTTCGTGTCCAGCAGGATAGCGTAGTACTTCAGTTGTTTCAATGTCTGTTGCATCAAACGCTTTATTATGCGGAGCAGGATCAATAAACATTTTTTTAACCCAATGATGGCCTCTACCTCCGGGGTTAGTAGTAGCTCTCATATATACAGGCAAGTCATTTGCTGTAGATCTCAAGCGACTTCGCATATAATTCCAAGCGAAAGGGGTAGGCCACTGAGTTAGTTCGTCAAATCCTATCCAACTAAATGCCAAACCTTGATAGCGTAATACGTCATCTTCTTTATCTAAATAAGACATCCACAGTCTAGCACCCGATGGTGCAGTCCATTGCATCTTACGTTCAGACCACTTAATTCCGGGCCAAATCTTAGGATACATTTCTTGAGACTTAAAGATAAGTTCTCTTAGTTCTTCTGTAGTGTGTCGTAGGAGCAATCCTGAGAAGGCTGGATGGCCCATAAACCGTAACGGGTCAGCCAACATAGCGTATGACTTACCCCCACCTGCAGAGCCGCCATATAGAACCTCACGTTCACCTGCTGCCAGAAAGTTTGTCTGTGGACCAGCATTAGGTTTAAAGATAATGTTATGCTGCTCTTCTACAGGAGCAAGGTCATCTACTATTATCTTTGCTGGTTCAGGCTGCGTTTGTTTCTTGGTTGTCTTGCTCTTTCGCCCCGATGCGGTTGTTTTCAAGCTCTTCCGCTTTGGCGATTGCCTTTTTCGCATAGTCTGCCCATCTGCGTAGGCTTCCAGCTTTGTTTTTTCTTCGTCGCTCATTGTCTAACCGTTTCTTTAATCCTACATGAGATATAGTTCTGCCAGTGTTTCTAGTCAGCCAGTTGGCTACCTCACGATAAGAGTACTGCTTTAAGTACTTCTTGGCTTTTACAAGCATATCAAGTTCGTGTTCAATTGGCAAGAGGATTCCACTATCATCTGGATCTATTTCATACCCAAAGGGAACGGTACGTGCTACACGTGGAATAGGAACCCATTCGTTATCTTCTTGTAGGTCTGTCGGTTGTGGTAGTTTCCATTGTCCTAATGGTTTAGTCATCGTCATCCTGTGTTTGCTTGGCTGGCATAAGCATTACACCACCCTTAGCTTCTACTTGCATCTTCTCCGTTTTAACTAAACCAGTACGATCAAGTAGTTCTTTAGCTGCTGTCATCTTATCACGAATGCCTAGCTCAGTAGGATCGTATAGTGCACTAACCATAGCCATTGCAGCTTTGGGTACATTACGTGCTAAGTAGCTGTGTGTTACATCAATAATTTCTTCTTTAAGACTATTTGTAATCTCAGTGTTAGAAGTATTCTCAGAGTACCCAGCAAGTTTTTTAGCCATAGTAACATCGCCACCTGCCTCATCCATAAGGACTGCAAGAAACTTTTGTTGGCGTTCTGTTAATTCTCTAGCCATTACATCATCTCAAAATGTGGGGCATCAATAAATGGTCTACGGGATTGTGACCTACGGAGATCTACGTATGCATTCATTGCATCTTCTGCAGTACCTGCGTACTTACGAATGTCTCCTTCACTCCATGCAGCACCCCATTTAATTGCTACATCATTCTTTCTAGCGGCTTCAGCCATAGCATCACAAATGTCATCATAGACATTGAGTTCCCAAGAAATGTCTGAACCAAAGTATGCGACTAGATCTACAGCACGACCTTCAAGATGCTTAGACTTCATAGTCTGTGATCTACCAGATTCGTATAGTTTCTTTTGTTCTTCTAGTGTACGTAGTCCAAAGGTAACTCCAAAGTCTACTTTAGTAATACCAATAGCATCTTTAACTACTGATACAATACCTTCATCTACACCTTCTAGTTTCTTTAAACTTCTACTGCTTAATTTAAATGCCATTACTTTTTCCCAAAGAATTTACTTACAGAACGAATACCTATGCTGGCACTTACAATACCGCCAAGGCTATATTGATACCACGCTGGCATAGTCTCTAGTGCAGCAAAGCCAGCTTGCACAATGTTATTACCCCAGTCTCCACAGAAAGCTAAGATTAACGGGATACTAAATAATAAAGTAATCCACTCATCTTTCCAGCTATTCTGTGTAGCTTGTATTGCCGCAAGATCCCAGTCTATTTCACCCGTAGCTTGCTTTACTTTAATCTCAGCATTAGCTTTCTGTACAGCTACTTTACCATCAAGGTATGTAGTTGCTAGTCCACCTACTGCTCCTAAAATCTGACCAATCATTTTTCGTTATTTAACCATACAGCAAAGGCACCAGTCATGGCACCAGTAACAACACTAATAAGAGCACTCTGTTGAGTACTCAAGTCAGGCTGTGTTAATGCCCATTCAATACAACGAATGTACATAACGGTCATAACCAACATCATAAGACGTGGCATAATCTTCCAAGCTAAGATACGTTCCATAGCTACTGTCATTTAGGTTCTCCTGAATCTAGCGGTCTTCTTTGCAATGCCTTTAGGTTGAGCCACATGCTGCTTACCTGCCTTCGTGCCTTGTCGTTTAGCTCTGGTTGTAGCTGCATACTCACTGCTGCTAAGAGACTTAATAGCCTTAGCAGGTAGATAACGCTCACCAGTCTTAGCACTAGGCTTGCCACTTTTAGTTCGCCAATCTTGCTTAGTCCATTTCTTTAAAGACTTTTGAGACTTAGAGAGGGCCACTACTTGTAGCCCCCACCTTTTGCTTTATATTGCTTTGCGACCATTTGTGCCTTACGTGCGCTCCACTGTCCGGGTTTTCCACCCTTACTCCCAGCTTTAACGGATGCGACAAGACGTTTGCGCATAGTAGGCTTAGTATAATTTCCCGCCGCATTAACCGTAGACTTTTTGCCTGATTTCACCTCTACTGATCCCCATATCATGCAGTTCTTTGTCACTCAGGCTCATGAGTATCCAATAGTCTGCTCGTCGTTGTTGATTTTGCTGTATCTTTTTAAACATTCGTTTTAACATATTCTATCTCCTATATATGTAGGTAAGAGTTACTTACCCTTACAGAGATAGTTATATCATACTTAGTTATAACATATAATAGTTAAGATTGCAATCCCGTTATGCACTAAATGCATTATGCAATAATAAAGTCTACGATCTGTCCATCAGGTGTACGTAGTTTGTTTGGATTAGGATTGTACGCATACATCTGATTCACTAGCTTTAGATCTTCTACTGGTGTATCAGGAGTAATGCGATTAGGTTGTTCTGGTTTATATTCTTCATTATTCCTACTAGACCTATCCTTGTCAGCCTTCTCAAACACAATGTTATCATGTGTCTGAAAAGGAAAACTAGGTAAAGGAAAATGAGATATAAGGGTCATTACTTCTTTTGTGTACCTTTTACAGATGCGCCACAGTTAGCATAACCACCTCTGTTATACTTCTTGACACTACCACCTTTAGCAAAAGGCATAGGAGGAAGTGTTACAGGTTTAGCTTTACGATCTGAAGCAGACTGTGCAGACTTACGTGAGGCACGTGATACTTCTTCAGACTGCATCTTTTCAAATTCTTTACGCTGTCTATCCAACATATTTTGCATCATCTTTTTACTGTTACCGTCTGGCATGTCATCAATGCGCCTTTGCATAGCGGCAAATTGATTAGCCGTTTTAGCTTGCTTAATGTCGGTAGCACTGACAGTCATCTTCTTGGCGATAGAGCCTTTTTTCTCTGTAACTTTAGCTGCTGCTTTATCTTTACCACTTTTACTTTTTGCTGCTGCTGCTTTACGTTTCTTTTCAGCAGCCTCCATTGCAGCTTTAGTTTTTTTAGCTACATCTTTAGTTTTCTTTCCCACTTTAGCTAGTTTAGATAGAGCGCCCATTTTATAGTTCCTTTACCATTTAACTTTATCTGCCCAGTAAGCTGCACTCAACTTACCACGCTTAATGTTTTTCGCATGACGTGCTTTAAAGGATGCACGTTTCTTTTTCATTTTATCTGATTCACCTGACTTAGGCTTACCTGCAGTACTTGCGCCTTGCTCACCAAAACGAATAGTCTTAACCGTATCACCCTCTTTAGCCACAACTACGTGTGACTTCTTAGGGTGGTTAGGTGTACGCTTAGGTTTATTAAAGCCCGATACACCTGCACGTTCTAGTCTAGGATCTTTAGCCATCAGTCCATCCTTCTTCACGCATAGCCCACTCTACATGCTCTAACGTAAATTTACGACCGTAGTGGGCTTCCACTGCAGTCTTTACATAGAATACATCGCTATGGGGAATATGTAAGTCTTCAAGATTACCATCTAATACGTGTCGGTAAAATTCTTCAAGAACATTATCTGTATATAGTTTTACTGATTTCTTTGCCATTGTCAATACTTAATTTGTACAAATATAAAAGGACTCGCCTACGGCAAGTTACCATTTAAGTGTATCACTGTACGTGTATACTTACATATAATTATAGTTACATAATATTTAAGAGATTAGTATAAGTGATTATAAGTGTATACTGTACGTGTATCACTTATAGTGACCCTACCCTAACTAACATATATAGTTTTACACATTATATAATACATGTCAACCCCTAATCGTACAGTTGTAACATTATGTGATATACTGAAACATTCCGTTACCTAGTGATAACACGTATATTGTTATAGTATAACGTACCTACGAGTATGTAAACCACCTTATGTGTATAGTGGTTAACAGTTCATTTTTCGTGATCTGTGTATGAGTACATGTATATATACGTATACCCCCCGCATGGCCCCTGCCTACCCGTGCATGACACACGTACACATCACATATCATGTGCTTGCATCGCTGGTGTACACATTATGCGACACACATCACACCAACACACGAGGAACTGTAACAAAAACAGTGTGTTACGATACTGCGGCACCTGTTATGCAATCAGTCGCCACTATAAATAGTGATGTGAACCATGGGATATAGAAATGTGGTGAGTGTTGAAGACTTGATGCACATTACCCTCTAACAGAGTTAGTGCCATCACAAAGCTATCAAACCAAAAGTGTCCAACATTGGACATGTCACAGTATAACTGTGGTAATTATGCAACACTAACTGTTTGCCCAACCCAAACTAGCCTCACGAGTTTAGCGCACGAACTTCGTAATTACCTGTAATTACTGCAGTAGCATGGGAAACGACAGGCGCAGAGGATCACATGTGAAGAACCGACTTGACAGAACTTATACTATATTCTACTCGTTTATAAAGAGAACTATATCTCACTATTTGTGAGAGATATAGGTTCTCTCATATAAACAGAATATAGATAAAAGGATAAACCGATGAAAAACTCAGCTAAAACTTCAGGAACTTCAATCGACGCTTTAGTGAAAGAGGGCAAAGCCCTTGGATCAATTTGGCGTCAAGTGAACAGCCTCAAGCAAACCATCAAAGAGAATGGTTTTGATACAAGGTTGGGTAAATTGCTACAGCAATTGAAAGCGTCATCTACTGTCGATAGTGGTCAAATACCAACACATGTCCTTCGGACTCATGGTATTCAACAAATTGATCGTCGTCGTCGTTCAGAAGCTTTGTGGTTTGTTGAAAACGAAAAAGAGTGTCGTGAGTTCATAGAAGCCTCTGGCTTTAAAGGCTCATCTCTTACAGCTTTACAAGCTGCAATGCGTAAAGCTGCTAAAGCAGATGAAGCTGATAACAGCGAAGCTGAACCGTCCAATGTTGGACAGTCTGAGCCTACTGAACAGCCAAAGGCTGATGCAGCTAGGACTCGTATCACTCACAAGGTGATGGTAAATACCATCATTGCTCAAGCTGAACTCAATGGCTTGGATCTTGAAAAGATCATTGAAGATTTGATGGCAGCTATTCCTTCACAGCAAGTGGCAGCATGAGGTACAAAGTACCCAACACCAAAGCCAGCGTTGAGCAATCACAGCTTGACGCTGCTATGGCACAGTTCTGCGAACTTGCAGACGATATGAACCGTCCAACATTGGACACTTTGATTGCTAACACACTAACTCCTAAAGAGTTAAAGCAACACGAACCAACGCTTATCTACGATAGTGGATGGAAAGATGTATCATGATTAAAACAGAGTTTTATTTGGTAGTTGCAAGCTGCATCGGTGTCACACTTGCAATGGCATACATTGCCTTGCTTCCCTTCATGTACGTTGAAGCCAATGAATTTGGTTGGCTTGTGCCTGAATATGGTGGCTTTCATATTACTGTTGAGCCGTGGCATCTTGACAAGTAGTATTACATAGTTATATAAACACTTGATACTTTAGTGAAAGTGTTATATAACATATGTATAATACTAAAGATAACTGAAACCGTCCAATGTTGGACACTTTAAACGGAGTTTATTATGACCTATCAAAACTTGTGCCAAACATACAGTGATGCTTTCAAAGAGTATCATGGTGTTCGCCCTCATGGTTTCCTCAATGATCTATCTGTAGAACAGATGGAAAGTGCCATTGAGATGTATAACGAGTGGGTTCAGCAAGATATTGAACTTGCTCGTAATGATGAGGATGCAAGCATCAATGCTTGTATGGATCATGGTGCACCAGACATAGACACTGCTATGCGGTGGCTTGAGCAAGCTAACATCCACGCTGAGTGGGTGTAATTGAAACCGTCCAATGTTGGACACTTTAAAAGGACGATACAATGTATCAACGTGATGTAAATGAAATCAAAGCTTTCGTAAAATGGCGTGGCCCAGATGCTCTTGTAAACACTGGCTTGTTTGTACTGCTTACAATACAAGCTGGCTTGTCCACAGTACGTGGTAGCATGGTCAAAGTAGAACGTGACTTCTATCAAGCTGATTGCTTGTGGGGCAAAAAAGCTGATGGCTACGAGTACCTAAACGAGAACAAAGAGTTCTTGTATGGCAAGCTGTACCACATAGTAGACAGCAAAGGCTATGACAGTGTAGAGGCGTGTGCCGATGTCATACAATTGTTCATGGCTGTGCCTAACCTTGGCATGGTCAAAGCTGCCTTCCTAGCTCAATGCCTTGGCTTCAATGTGGCATGTATTGACAGCCACAATATCAAGCGGTTGGGTATATCACCTAACCTTGTGAAGACACCGCCATCGGGCATGAAACCCGCTACAGTACGCAAGAAGGTTGAGCAGTATGTTGAACTAACACAGCAAGAGGGCAGTGAATACTGGTGGAATACATGGTGCGAATATGTGGCTGGCAACCGTGCCAATCGTGCCTTAGATACTGGTGACGTTGTGTCTAGGTATCATGTGGAATGTGTAACATATGGATTTGAACATGGCTAAGAAAACTTCTGTAACATACCGAAACCCTGTGGCAAAGGCTATGTTACAGGAGCGTAAATCACCACAAGTCGTGCCGCCTAAGAAAGGTGGCAAGGCTAAACGCAACCGAAGAAAGGACAATCTCAATGCGATACGAGATGCAAAACTTTATTAAGATGACTAAGAAAAAACCGTCCAATGTTGGACAAAAATCTACTCGTGATGAGTGGAAACGTGCTCGTAAAATTGCACGTCAAACTAAACTAACCCTTCGTAAATCAGTAGCATAGGAGCTAACACAATGACCAACGCAACATCAACACGCCCCGTAGTAAAATCATCTAACCCAAACCTGTATGTAGAACACACCTTTCACATGAAACGTGCTACAGAATACACGTACAATTATGCGCCGTTGGATGATTACATTCTTGCGAATTGGAAAACTAAAACGCATCGTCAAATTGCCGATGACACAAATGAGTATTACAATCGTGTAGTGTACCGTGTTAGTGTTCTTAAAGCACTTGGCTTGATTAAGAACAAAAATGAACGTGCTGCATTGCTACGTCAACGTAAAATGTATGCAACGTTCATTCAAGACATTGACAATAAGTTAGCGCAGCAAAGCTAATGCTATTCGGGCATGGCTAACTGTGACCGACAAGATACCCACAATACAAGCAGAAGGAGTACAAACATGTTTGTAATATTCGCAACTAAGCCATTGAATGATGGCACAAAAGGTTTTCGTTTCAATGTCCTTGGACGCAAGGGTTTGTACCGTAAGCGTAAGGTGACTTCACGTGGATGGTTCAAGTACCAGCCATTGGAAAGCATGAACGCCTATCACTTAGGTAAGCGTACCTTGTACGTTGAACATGCGTATAACCGTAACAAATTATTTCATTTTGCAGGCTAAGGAGATCCAGATATGACTAAACTAAAAACAAAACTAACTCGTGAGGAAGTGCAGAAACTATGTGACTTGTACAACGCAATGGACAGCATCCTTAATGATGCAGGTGAATCATTTGACATGAGCCTCAGTGATCTACATTGTATGCGTGACAAAGCGTGGGAACTGCGTGGCATGTTTGATTTCAGAAGTCAGAAGGATGAAAACCCAGACAGACCTGCACACTGGCTACCACAAGTATTACCTGACGATGATCGTGCATGGTACTACAATGCCAACGATTAAGGCATACGAAATTGTCTTAGAGATTGATGGACAGGAGAGTTGTATCACACTTGATGATACCTTTCCTGCCATTGATGGATGGGCAAGTGCTTGCAGCATGGCAGTCCTGATGGCAAAGCACATTCACCCTAGTAAAGAAGTAGAGTTCGTATCATGTGCAGAATACGAAGCAGAAGAGTATGCAGACATTGGTTATGTTTATGATGCACCAGTAGTATTGCAATAGGAGATAGCACTGGATCAGAAACCGATGCCGCCTGATGATCCTTGTGATGATTGGTCAGGTACACCTTTACCTAAGAGGAAAGACAAATGATTGAAGCAGCATTGATGTGCCTTGCACTCAACGTATATTTTGAGGCACGTAACGACACTATGGTTGGGCAGTATGCCGTAGCACAGGTAGTTATGAACCGTGTGCAGTCCAGCAAGTTTCCTAATGACGTGTGCTCTGTGGTTAAGCAGTCACGTAATGATGGCACATGTCAGTTTAGTTGGTACTGTGATGGTAAAAGTGACAGGCCACGTGAGGCATATGCATGGGCTTATGCTCAGATGGTTGCGGCAGATGTACTGCAAGGCCAAGGCTTTGACACAGTAGACATGACACAAGGCGCAACGCACTACCATGCAAACTATGTACGGCCCTACTGGGCTGACAAACTAGAGTACACTGTGACTTATGGGTCACACCTGTTCTACAAATAGCTTATCGTTACTAGTATAGGGGTAGTATCCCCTATATAACTATGGCACAGTTGCCACATACTTATCATAAGGAGAAAAATAGTATGGCTTTTGATTTTAATCACCCGAATATCGTACCTGAGTACATGGACTTTGACGTAGCCTTTGAGCCTACCAAGGTAAAGGACAAGAAGTATGTCATCAATGCTACATCAGGTGAATACCTTGGTGTAGTAGGTAACACGTTTACTTGTGCATCACACGGTGACTTCTACCGTGGTGTCCTTGACACTGTGACAGAAGAACTGTCTGACCATGAGTTGGCAAATGCCAATACACATTGGCGTACTGCACGTAATGGGGCATGGGCTATGCTTGACATTACCCTGCCCAACATGAAGACTGTCATTGAGACAGACAAACACAGCACTGAGATTGGCAACCGTATCATATCATTACATGGTATTGATGGGTCATGCAGCAATCAGGTGTACTTTGGTGCCATTGATTTCTTTTGTACCAATGGAATGATTAGAGGGGAGTATGACAAAGTGCGTAAGAAGAACACATCTAACTTTACTATGGAAAGTTTCATCTATGAACTGACACGAGCACGTAAGGACTTCTATGAGGAAGCCAGTAAGATGCAGGTGTGGGCACAGACAGATCTCAAGTATGTAGACGTAAGCTCACTGCTTGATAGCATGATTGCATCTAAGCGTAAGTCTGAGAAGATGTACAGTTTGTACATGCAAGAGGCTTCCCAACGTGGTCACAATAAGTGGGCACTGTATTCTGCCTTCACCAACTATGCATCGTATGCTGATGAACGCAATGGCTTCAACCTTCGTAACACAGGCAATGACACACAGGCCGTAAGCATGTGGTCACGTGAGCAAGAGGTGAGCAAGTGGGTTAGTGATGACAAGTTTATTACTTTGGAGGCTGCTTAATTGCCAAACTTACCACGCTATGTACAAGAACGGGTGTCATCTACGGGTGACATCTCATACCGCTTTAACCCACCACAGAACCTTGTTGATGAGGGTGTGGTCAAACGTGAGGAGTACGGCACAGACCTAAAACAGGTACGCAAGATTGTTCGTGATCACAACAAGGCAATTGACACATGGCGTGAAGAACAATCACAGGTTGTACGAATAAAGTCTAGCAGCAAGGTGACTGATCTCATTAACTATTACTATATGTCTAATGATTTCAATGCATTGCGTCATACAACTAAGGTTGATTATAGGTACTTTCTGACTGTGCTGCACCAGACTATGGGGTGGCGTAAGTATGAGCACGTTACCTCTAAGGTTGCAAAGCAATCATATGAAGAGTGGGTCAAACGTGGCATCAGTTTTGCTAATCATGCGGCAACGTGTGCCAGTAGGGTGTACAACTATGCGATACAGATGGAGCACACAACGTACAATCCTTGGGCAAATATCAAGCGTAAGTCTGCAGCACAGCGTAAGGTAGTGTGGACACATGATGATGTTGTCAAGTTTCTTGACGTAGCTTACAGCGACTTTGCGTATCGTAATGTTGGACTGATTGTACAGATGGCATACGAGTGGTGCCAACGACTAGGTGACATGCGTATGTTGACGTGGGATAACATTGACTTTCGTACACAGAAGCTGACACTAGAACAGAGTAAGCGTAGGGCTGACGTAGAGCTACCAATATCAGAGGATCTATTACACATGTTGAATGAACAGCGTAACGACTTCGGTTTTCAAGACTATGTTGCCCCACATCCTAGACCTACGGGTGGTACGTATAGCCCTTATGCTATGGACAGACTATCCAAAGTGGGTAGAAGGGTAATGCGTCTAGCTAAACTACCCGAAGAGTTACGTCTTATGGACTTACGTAGGACTGGTGTGACACAGATGATAGATGCAGGTGTACCATTGCCCCAAGTTATGGCAGTGACAGGACACAATCATGTGTCTTCTGTGAAACCATACATGAAACATACTTACACCAGTGCAAATAGTGCCTTGACACAGAGAAACGTAAGTGTATCCTTGAGTGGAGCGAACAACATAGAAAGTGATGCAGTATGAATATGAATGATCTTATACATGACTTAGGACTAGCTAATGGTGAGACTAAACGTATGACATGTCCTGCATGTAATACTAAGAATACATTTACTATTACTAATAATATGGGTAAGATCATATGGAACTGTTACAAAGCTGGGTGCAGTGTGTCGGGTGGCACACGTACCCAACTGACTGCTGATGACATACGTAAGTCATTGGGTAGTGTTGCAGAAGAGACACACGTATCAACATTCTCAAAACCAGAATGGTTTGTGCGTGATGATGCAAAGATCAAAGACTTCTGTGACCAGTGGGAGCTAGACCCACAAGATTTAGGCTTGTTGTATGACGTTAAGGAACATCGTGTGGTGTTCCCTGTTGTACACAATGGAGTTGCAGTCGATGCCACAGGCAGATCACTAGGTAAACGTATACCTAAGTGGAAAAGGTATGGTAAAAGTGACTTGCCATACGCTGCTGGACGTGGTAAAACGGCTGTAGTTGTTGAGGACTGCGTGAGTGCTGCTATTGTAGGTGATGGTGGTGTATATGTCGGGGTCGCAGTGTTGGGTACATCATTGTCCACTGGACACAAGAGGTACTTGTCGCAGTTCTCAACAGCAATAATTGCATTAGACCCCGATGCTTTACCTAAGACACTGCAGTTTGCACGAGAGTTACGACAGTACGTAGACACTATCAAGATCCTGTACTTGCGTGACGATTTGAAATACCGTAACCCTACCGACTTTGAAAAACTTACAACACTAGGAGACTAACATATGGAATTATCATTGATACGTAGTCTGATGGACAAAGACTTTTATGACGAGCATCGTGGTGCACGTTG
>Ga0316202_10000842_pt1 | contig 28045 bp, 19 predicted proteins | sample 3monrhotite_MG_FD_204934 | JGI IMG/M metagenome (GOLD analysis project Ga0316202, IMG submission 204934) | Microbial mat bacterial communities from mineral coupon in-situ incubated in ocean water Damariscotta River, Maine, United States -... | ecosystem: Environmental > Aquatic > Marine >... | reverse complement strand
CTTGCGAAGCAACTTGGGCCGACGCTGACAGCGTGGAGCAGGGGAGCGTCCACCCTGCTCTGAGCCCGAGGTAGAGGGGCGGATGGTTTCGGGGTGGACACAGGACGTCTCACCTGCACAGCATGACCGTCGTGGCTGAACTCAGCTAGTCCAGTGAGGATCTCAGTAGCGGATCATGGAACCCGAGAAGCCAAGGGAGCAGCGCGTCAGCGAGGAGCTTCGTGAGTTCGTCGGCTTCGAGATCCATACGTGCCTCGGAGAGGGTGAACATGAGGCCAACAGGACTCTCATGGTGCGCGGCCAGGGTGGTGATCCCACTGAGTGCCAATCCGGAGGGCTCGACGCCGGTGCGCTGCCTTATGGCCTCAGCGTCCTCTTCGATTTGACCTAGGAAGCTGGGCCATTGCTGAGCGAGGGTTTCCCGATCCTGTGCCATGGGATCCGGCTTCAGAGAACTCCTGAGGGTCCTCAGCGCCTCTCTTGGAAGGGTGCAGTCCGTCCACTCGGCTACTCGAGGAAGGAAGTGGATTCCAATTGCGAGGAAGATTCTCGTGTTCAACTCAGCGAAGTAGCTGGGATACCCCTCGTTGAGCCAGGTATCGAAGGTTCTTCGATTGCTGCCCTCGGGTTCACCGCCGAAGGCGAGCCCCCTGTGATAGATCCAGCCGACGTCTGAGAACGTCGGCTGCGTTGGCTGGAGCAGTCTTGCCGCCGCGTGCTCAAAGACTGAGGCAAGCTGGAGCCGATCAGGACTGAGTCGTCTAGCGTCGGAGCAGGACCTGAGGTAGGCAGCGGCACCCTCTACGTCTAGGTCGTGCAGCCTCGAGTAGCTCTCCCAGTCCAGCTTCTCGCCAGCTCGCATTCGCTCCCCTAACCATGCCAGCTCGTCCTCCTCGGATTCGCTTTCCGCGAAAGCACGTTCCAACTTCCTGAGCCGCGAGTCACCCACCCGCAGCCTCCCGCAGGCGAGCCTCGACGCGGTCACGAACGGGGTCGGAATAGCCCAGAGCCCAGGGAACGAGATCTTCCCTCATGGCCGCTAGACTGAGCTCCCTCAGGCCGAGCGCCTCAACGTAGCTCAGAGCCTCAGAGAGAACGTCTGAGTAGTTCGGCGGTGACTGGTGACGAGGGTGCAAGAACGTGAAGTCAATCCCCTCCACCTCGGGCAGGAGTTCGACCCGCCGATTCCCAGTGACAGCAGTCCATGCGTCGTGAGCGTTCTCGATCGGCCCTCTTCGAAGCAGGGCTCGGGTCGTCCATAGGATCGCGTGGGAGAGCTGTTGATTGGTCTGATCTCTTCGTCGTCTGACCAGTTCGCCGAGACCAATGGCAGCCCGCAGGGAAGCGTCTCGGCTAAGGCGTCCCGAGAGGCGTCGCGCGAATTTCCTCGGGTTGCTCCGGACGACAGGCGCAGCACTTCCCAAACTCCGGCGTGCCGCCTCGTGACCGCAATACGCGGCTAGGTTCAGTTCGCTACGCCCTAGCTCTCCGGCTCTCACGCGCTCAAGCAGCCACACCGCCTCGTCCTCAACGTCACCCGTCTTGCGCCACCTACGTTCCAGTTCTCTGAGGTTCGCGTCACTCACCCGTGCACCATGGCGGTCCAGCCTGACCTTTTCTAGCCCGCGGGTCGATCGCTGTAGCGTTGCCCAACTGCGACGTCGAAAGCAACCTCGACGAGAGCGTCAGGCGCTTCCGCCTGTGAGGAGTCGTAACGTGCCTCGGTCTCCGAGGAGCACCCGCGCCGCCTCGATCAACGAGAGGCTCGGCGTGCGTCGCCGCCAGGTCGATGAGTGCGCGCGCTAGCTGCTCCGTTGAGAGGTCTTGCAGGGTGCCCCCCCGCTCACCCCCACCCCCTCAACATGGTCCTCGCAAACCGTTCTGCTAGGCGGGTTAGCGGGAACCTCCCGGCGCCTTCCACGCCGACGGTTGTGGGCTCGAGTCCCGCCGGGCCTATAGCGCCGGAAGCTCTGTGGCTGGCTTCCGGCGCCTTCGTTCGGGGTGGTCATTGCTCTGATCTCGCGGCGGCCATGGCTACACTCTGGACGTCGCTATGGGACGACGTAAGGTAGCAGGGCATGAAGCCTCCACACACCTTCTTCTTTCGCTGGGACCGGTTTGATTCTCTCGTCCTAGTGACTGCCCTCTGCACTCTGGCACTGGTTGGTGTCTACGCAGCTAGCGACCCATTGCTGCCCCACAGCTTGGGCGTCGTTCTCTTCTTCTCTCTCCTAGTCTGGTCTTGCTCGCTAGCCGTCCCTCTGTTCGACGCCATCTTCAGAGTCTTCTGGCCTACCTGCGTCACCGTTTCCAGGAACGAAGCCCAGATCGACTACTCGGGTCGAATCGTACGAGTCGCGTCCGTGGCCGTTCGCTCCGTCTCCTACGGACTGCGTGGCTGCTTGCTTGAGCAACACGGAGGGCTTCGCCCGATCCGCATTCGCGGCGCGAATCAGCGCGAAGCGGACTTGCTGAGAGAGCTTCTGGAAGTCGGACAGATTCCCAAGCCCGAACCGGAGGAACCTCCCCCGCAGCTCTCGGCTGCCCCTCCAACCTCGGACGAACTCGCAGAGGCGGTCCTCGGGTTCCCAGTCCCTTTGGCGGCAGCAAGAGGCGACGCCTGGGTCTCTGAAGAAGAACTGCGGAGGTCCCTCTGCACGCTCGCCTTGGCTCCGAGCTCGAACTTTGGGTATCGGGCCCGGAAAGCGCTAGCTGGACTCCTCACGATCGGAGCAATCGGCTATTTCGCCCTGTTTGGACTTGAGGGCAATCCCGCCTTAATCGTTGTTGGCTGGATCGCCTCCATCAAGGTCTTGGCTGCGCTTGATCCGCCCGAAGCCCCCAGGCGGTTGGTCCTCCTAGCAGACCAGGTCGTGGCCGAATTCTCCGAGGTCGCACTAAGGGTGCCTCTTGATGACCTCCTTGACGTGAGGACCCACTCCCATGGGATCTCCCTCTACCGCCGTGGTCGAGTCGCGCTGCAACTCCGAGGAGCGAGCCCCTGCTTCGCCGAGGCTCTACAGACCCAGGCAGAGAATTCCCAGTCACAGCCCTGAGTCGCGATCCGCGCGAGGTTCCCTCGGTTGATTACTCGGCTACTGCGGGCGAAGGGTTGTAGATCGCAGCAACCTCCGTCGGAGTGCGCTTCGATTCGCAGGTGTCAGACCTCGACAGTAAACCGCCAGCCTCGGAGCCTAGCGTCGGTCTGCACTGGGCGATGTCGCTGATAGCGGTCATGCTCTGGCGTGAACGACGCTCACCTCAGAGAAACAGAGCGACGCTGGCGCGAGACAGGGAGCGCCAGGGACGAAGCAGCTTGGCTAAGGGCCCGCGTCCGGAATGGAGAGTTGGGAGAGAGCAAGCTTGAGTTGGCTGCTCGCCTCGGTCATGGGCCAGCCCAGCAAGCCCTTGGTCGCGAACCTCCCCTCCTTGGCTGGCCGGGACGAGGTCGACCCCAGGACGTGGCCTACGTCCGCTCATGGATAGCTGACGCGAAGGTCCCGCTGATTAGGGCAGCAGTGAGGATTTGCGCTTCAGCGCACAGCGAGTGGAAGACCGCCTTTCCGCTCGACACGGTGCATGGCCAAGCGATGGACGCTGTGACTCGGTGGATCGAGTGTCCTTGCGCCCCCTGCAGTCGAGTTCCGGCCCGTCTCCTTGAGCGCCCTGAGGCCGTTGCTCTTCGCCGCGACCTGGAGCGAGATCCCCGGCGGGCGATTCCGATAGCGCTCTTGGATCTAGCTCGAGATCTACGCCGACTTCAGAAGGGAACCCTTGAAGAACACCACCTGCGCTGGCTCTTCACGTCCCTCGGTGACCTAGTCCCGGGCTCGCTTGCTTCTCCGGCCTATAGGGAGGAGCTCACTGGTTGGGCGCTTGAAGGGTCTAGCGACGCCACTGCTCGAAGCCGGGGGGCTTATCGAGGCCGCCCGCGACGGTCCAGAGGCCCTCGAGCTTGTCGCCGGTCCCGTCGGGACGATAGAGGACCACGCCGGGGCGCCCCTTGAGGACGTAGGCCACGCCGAGGACGCCGCTCTTCTTGTCGTAGACGCCGACTCCGGGGGTCTCGGAGGTGCCGATCTTCCAGGTCAGCTTGTAGCAGCCCTTGGCGTTCTTCTTTTCGACCTCGACGGTGCCCGAGTAGTCGGGCGCGCCGATCTTGTCCTTGCCGGCGTTCCAGCCCTTGATGGTCCAGGTCCCAGTGATGCTCTTGCGCTCCTCCTGGGCGTAGCCCACGCCCGCGCCGAAGGCGACGACTAGGCCAACAATGAACACCAGAGCGAGCGGCAGAGCGCGACGCAGAGCAGACTTCATGGGTCCTCCTTTGAACCGTTGAGGCGGAGCCTACCCACCCGATCCAATCTTTGCCTCGGGACCCCGGCAGGCGCCGGGAGATTCTGGAGATCCCGCAGGTGCTGGACTCGACTGCGAAGCGAGGCGGGCCTCGCTAGGCTGGGGCGTGCCTCCCTCGACACCACCCGAGCCTGCACCCGGCGCTGCTCCCTCCGACGAGGAGGAAGACCTGCTCCAGGGAACCCGACTCCGAGGGGTCGAGGCCTTCGGGCCCTATCGAGTCGTGCGAGCTCTGGCCAAAGGCGGCATGGGAGCGGTGTTCGAAGTCGAGCACCAAGAGCTCGGCGTTCGCTACGCCCTCAAGACCGTCCTCGCAGCCCCCACGGCACCTGGCTTCCAGCTCCAGCAGGAGCGCTTTCGCCGCGAGGCCGAGCTCAACGCTCGCCTGGATCACCCTGGGATCCTGCGGATCCACAGCGCAGCTCTGGACGTAGATCCGCCCTACCTCGTCGTCGACCTCCTCAGCGGCGGCTCCCTCGGCGAGCGACTCGAGGCCGCGGGCACGATCCCCGTCGAAGAGGGCATAGCGCTAGCGCTCCAGCTGGCCCGCGCCCTCAACCACGCGCACCAGGCGGGCGTCCTGCACCGCGACCTCAAGCCCGAGAACGTCATGCTCGACGAATACGGAGCCCCGCGCTTGGTCGACTTCGGCCTGGCCCTCGAGGTCGGCCGCGAGAGTCGCCTGACCAAGACCGGCACCGCCGTCGGGACACCCCTGACCATGGCCCCCGAGCAGGTCTTGGGCGAGCGTAGCGAGACGTCCGCGACCGACGTCTACGGACTCGGCGCCACCCTCTATTGGGCCGTCAGCGGTGAACCTCCCCTCGGCATGGACTTCCCGACCCTCGCAGACGTGATCTCCGCGATCCTGAGGCGCCCCGTCACTCCGCTCCGCCAGGTCCGACCCGAGGTTCCCCGCGAGTTCTCCGACCTCCTCCAAGGAAGCCTCGCCAAGGAACCTGAGGAGCGCCCGACCCTCGAACGCTGGATCGAGGTCCTCGAGCTCCTCCAGCACACGAGCGGGAGCGACTCCTCCCTCGATCGCCTCGTGGCTCGCAGCACGACGCTCCAGAAGGGGGCGCTCCTGGCGACGGGGACTCTGTTGATCTTGGGTGCGCTAGCGACGGCGACTCTCCTGCTCCTGCCAGAGGAGGCGACCCGACCCCCCGCCCCTGCGGCGAACCAACCCGCCGCGGGCGCCAGCGCCACGCGCCCTCCTCCCGTCAGCGACTGGCGAAGCGCGTTTCGGGCCGGCGAGACCAGCGCGGCTCGCCTCAGCCTCCTTCGCGACCCGAAGCCGATCTCCCCCCAGGACGCGCCCCTCGCCGCCGCGGTCCTGGCCTCGAGCCCACCCTTCACGAACTCCAGGAACCCTGGGCCCTCCCTCGACGGGCTCGCGGGTCGTCTGGACGGCCTGGAGGACGACGAGCGAGGCGCCCTCTGGGCCCTAGCCTGCATCGCGGCCGGTCAGCCCAAGCGAGGACGCAAGCACGCCGACCGCGACACGACCGCCCGCGAGCTCCTCCGTCTCGAAGCCGAGCGAGCTCGCGTCGAGCGCGACGAGGTCTTGGCCCGCTTCGCCGAGCACGAGCGCCAAGCCGACTTGGCCTCGGCCCGAGTCGCCTTCACCTCGCTCCTCAGGTCCCTCGAGCTCTGGAACCCCAAGCTCCTCCAGAGCCTCCCTCCCCTCGACCGCGTCTTGGCTGACGTCGAGAGGGATCGTCTCCTCTGGACGGTGTCCCGCCTGGCCTTCCTCCTCAGCAACTCAGCGCGTCTCCACGGGACGGGGACCCCGGCCCTCGACCAAGGCCTCCGGACCCTGCACTCGATCCCGGAAGGTCCCGGCCTCGGACGTCTAGCGCTGAGCCTCTTCTTCGCCGAGGACCGAATGTCTGGGCACGACCCCCTACACCAGCGGGTCTACCTGCGAGCGCGGAAGCGAGCGGCAGAGCTCTTGGCCGACCCCGCGGGCCGAGCCCTCTACGGGAGCCTCGCGAGCAGCTGCGAGCAGGACCCCACCCGGGCGCTCCGGCTCGGGCTCCTCGCGAACGATCAAACCCGGGCCGTGGCAGACCTCTCGCGCCACACCCGCTGGCTGGCCTCACGCCTCGTCTCGCGCTCCATCGAGGTCGAGTGGCTCGGACAGAGCGCGCCGGAGTCGGAAGGCCTCCGCGAAGCCTTGAACCTGATGCGAGGGGTCAAGGGCCGGCAGTCGGACCTCTACTTGGCGCTCCTGGCCTGGCACCTGAGTCGGCGCGAGCTAAAGCCAGCCCAAGCCGTCCTCCAAGCCGCCCTGCAGCGCAAGGAGAACGACCCCGACTATCACGAGGCCCTCCGCTTGGCCCAAAGCGAGATCGAGCTGGCCCTCGACCCTGCGGGCGCCGCCAGAACCGTCCTCGACCGACATAGTCCGCCGCGGGGGGTGTTCCTCGAGGAGGCTGGCCTCCGCGCCCACGCCAAGGCCCTCGCCGGCCTAGACCCAGGCCCAGAGCTGGTAGAGCTAGAGCGGCGCCGCGCGGCGGCCTTTCGTCGCGTCGGCTTCCCTTGGCACGCCTTCGACCTCCCTGGCCTCTTGGACGGTCGCACCTGGTGGCCAGGGCTACCCAAGTAGCGGCTCTAGCTACTCCCTCAGGGACACGAGGAAGATCTCGCCCGGGTCATCCAAGCTGCCGTGGGCGGAGACAAGAACGTGCCTCTCGTCAGGCGAGAGGCTCAGGGCCCAGCCGCGTTGGGTGCCTCGCCCCTTCCAAAGCGAGCGAATCGGCGCTCCTCCCCTGGGACTGAACTCGAAGAGCTCGGCGGGGGTCTCGGCGAGGGCGAACACTCGCTCATCCCGAGTCACCACGATCGCGCCTAGGCGGCCGATCTTGAGCGCCGCGAACTCCGTCGGGGGGAGGCGCGGGACGAGGTCGGGCCCGAAGGGGATCACTCCGCGATTCGTCGTCCCGACCCACAGGAGCCCTCCGACGTAGGTCGCGCTGCGCCCGGCGACGCCGATGGCGGTCTGCACGACGGGAGGACCCTCAGGGTTCCAGCTCACGAAGGCCTCCTGAGTCTTGTCGTTCTTGCGATAGAAGCCCAGGGGACGATTCGGTCCTTGGCTCGCGAGCGCTCGCAGCCGCCACGACTTCCAGTCCTTGAAGGGGCTCGGGGCGTTCGCCACGATCTGCCGCGTCTGGAGGTCCACGGCCTTGCAGCGCTTGCCTCCGCCGATCCAGATCCGCCCCTTCCGCTGGGCAGGGGGGAGAACCTCCGCCACCAGCGCCTGCTCTGTGCGTTCGTCCAGAGGGGAGACGCCCGGCGGCTTGAAGGTTACGTAGCAAAGGGGAGTCAACTCGCCACCCAAGAGGACCCCGCCCTCGACGCAATGGAATACGTGCAGTTCGCCATGACCTGGGCGACGGATCGGGTCACCCGCGATCACTTCCCGCTCGAAGCAGCGGTAGAGCTGGAGCGTCTTCCGGGTCAGAACCACGAAGCGCTGGTCGTCTTGCCAAACCGCCTGGACCCGCTCACCTGGGCGCGAGATCACCCTGAAACTCCTCCCGCGCGGGCGGTTCGCGAGCGCCCGCCTGGGTGTCGGCGAGGGAGGTCGGACCTCGCTCTTCGTTGGGCTGGCCAACCTCGAGGCTGAGGGAGTCGGAGTCGGAGCGGACTCGGCCCCGGGCGCTAGGATCAGCCAGCCCAGCACGACTCCGAGCAAGAGGAGCGCGAGAGCCGCCGCGAGCAAGAGCGGCCAAGCGCCCCGCCCGTCCGTCGCAGAAGGCTCAGGCGCGACGAGGGCCTGAGCGAACTCCGCCGCGCTCTGAAAGCGCTCGTCAGGGTCTTTCGCGAGCGCCCTCAAGCAGGTCTCACCCAGCGCCCTCGAGACCTCCGGTAGAGGTTCTGGCGGAGTCTGAACGACCGCGGTCAGGGTCGCTATGGGAGATCCTTTTGCGAAGGGCGGGCGGCCCGAGAGGCAGTGATAGAGGATCGCACCCAGGCCATAGACGTCGCTGCGCTCGTCGCTGCGGCGTCCGTCGGCCGCCTCGGGAGAGATATAGGCGGGCGTGCCCAGGACCCCGCCGGACTCAGTCAGCGAAGCCCGATCCTGAAGGCGAGCGATCCCAAAGTCGGCCAAGAGAGGGCGCCCGTCGTCCCCGAACAACACGTTGGCCGGCTTGAGGTCTCGGTGGAGGACGCCTGCTTGATGCGCCTCGGACAAGGCTGCTGCGAGCGCCACGCAGACGCGGACCGACTCTTCCTCCCCGAGGGACCCGCCCTTGAGACGCTGACTCAGATCCCCTCGAGCCAGCTCTGTCACGAGGACGAGGTCTGCCCCCAGCTCGAAGCTCTCGTGGACTCGGAGCACATTGGGCTGCTGAAGCCGCCCCAGGGCTTCGCCCTCCCGCGCAAAGCGTTCGCGGAGCTCTGGGTCGGCGCGGGTCAAGTGCTTGAGCGCGCGCTCAGCGCCTGTCGTCTGGTGACGAGCGCTCCAGACGCTGCCCATGGCTCCGACCCCGAGGCGCTCTCCGAGGACGTAGGCGCCGACGCGTGCTCCAGGGGTCCAGGAGCTCACCCCTTGGATCGAGGCGGTCCCGGATTCGTCCGTGGCGGGGGGCCTGGGTTGATCTTGGGCGGACGGAGGTCAACGGGCCCGGGGTTGATCCTCGGAGGCGGGCTCGGGGGGGGCGGAGGCAGGCTCGAGGCCTCGTCGTCCTCGTCGTCTAAGTCTTTGATCTCGTCCCACTTTGGCGGTCCAGGGTTGGTGTAGATCTGCACCGGAGGCGCCGGGAGGATCTCCGGCCCAGGGTTGCTCGTGACGGCCCCAATGGGGTCGGGGTCGGGCCCGGCGTCCACAGGCGACGCGGGGTCGTCCATGGGCAGGAGCTCCTCCCCGACTGGGAATTTGAGCGTCGGGCGCTCGGACTCGGGGATCGACTCGTCGGGTTCACTCATTCCCCCAACCTAGCGCCGCCAACCCACGTGACAAGTGAAGAGCGAGCCGCCGAGCCCGGAGGGTGGACCCGGCGACGCCCCGCTCACCAATCTTGGCGGCGCGCGCTGCGCGCTCGACGAGGCTCACGCTTTCGGCCGCGCGGTCGCGCGCGGTCGGCCTCGGCCTTGCCTTGCCGCCTGTGTCGGCGCGCGACCTCACGCTTGAGCTTCTCGTAGCCGAGCACCCGCTCCTCCTCGAGGTCCCCCTCGAGGAGCGCCTCCTCCACCGCGCAGCCGGGCTCGCCTTGGTGCTTGCAGTCGCGAAAGCGACACGACGCCGCGACCGCAGCCAGCTCAGGGAAGGTCGCGTCGATTCCCTCGCCCTCCCAGAGCCCCAGCTCGCGCAAGCCAGGCGTGTCGACTACGACTCCCTGCCCGCTTGGGAGCAGGAGAAGGTCGCGGCGGGTGGTGGTGTGGCGCCCCCGCGAGTCCGAGGTCCGCTCGGCGCCGGTGCTCTGAAGCTCGGAGCCGAAGAGCTGATTGCAGAGCGTCGACTTACCGACGCCCGACGAGCCGATCACGGCCACGCTCCGGCCGGGGCCGAAGGCCTGCTCCAGGAGCGAGCTCACCCCCAGGCCCGTGTGGGCGCTGACCCTGTGGATCGGGACCTCAGGGGCGAGGCGCGCGAGCTCCTCCTCCAGTCGGTCGAGGCGATCGCCTTCGTCCGGGTAGAGGTCGACCTTGTTCAGCACGAGGTGGGGCGAGACCCCTCCCGCTCGGACCATGGCCAGGTATCGCTCGAGCCGCCGCGGGTTCAGGTCACGGTCCGGGGCCGTCACGACCAGGGCCGCGTCGACGTTGGCGGCCAGGGCCTGAACCTTGGCGCCACCGGCCGCCTTGCGGAGGAGGGCGTTCTGGCGCGGGAGGCAGGCTTGGATCGTGGCGCGATCCCCGGCAGGAGCCCGCGCTGCGACCCAATCGCCAGGGACTGGGAGCGCCCCTCGCTGCTGGGTCTCATGACGCAGCCGGCCGGCCAAGTGCGCCAGGCGTTCGCCCCGGGCGGTCACGACGTGATAGAGATCGCGCTCTTGGCGAAGCACGCGTGCCGGGACGATCCCCGGCGGGAGTGCGCTCTCGACGAGCGCGGTCTTGGAGGTAATGTCTTCGGAGGACTCCTCGCTGTGGCGAGGAGTCGGGAGCGACTGGCAGAAGAGCTGCCAGCCGAAGGAGTTCAATAGGTTCAATGCAGTCCTCGAGAGGCCGGGCAGGCCTCGAAGGGAGAGTGTGGGAGGTCAAGGGCAGAGCCCGACCTCACCCAGTCGGCGCCGCAGGAGCGGCAGACGACCTCGCCAGCGCTTGTGAGCGCGGTGTGCCTCGAGGAGAAGAGCGACGGCTTCAGGGCCGTCGTTGAGGCGCGTCAGGAGACGCGCGCGAGCTGAGCGAGCTCGCCAGACCCGAGCCGGGACGGCGAGCTCGGCCCTAGTCGCCAGAGGGCAGCAGGCGGGGAGAGGAAGAGCGTGGGTTCATGAAGACAACGACACGCATAGCGCACCTCCTCTGGCCCCTCGGGCCGCAGCGGCGGGAAACTTCGCCCGCCACGAACGCCCCTACGCGCCGCTCGGCTCCGGCTGTCAGGGAATCCCGAGAATCTCTCCGAGTCCTGGGCAGCGAGCGAGATTGGGCAGCCAGAGCGCACCTGCGGGGATAGAGTCTGGCCATGATCGGATCCAGCGACAAGTCCCGCGCAGCCACCTACACGCAGCTCGCCGCGATGGAGCGGGCCGGGCTCCCGCTGATGAAGGCGATGGCGCACGTCTGCAAGCAGGGTGGCGCCGCCGCGGCCCTCTTGCAGCCCCTCGAGCGTGAGCTCCAGACCGGGAAGTCCCTGCCAGAGGCCCTCGACAGCGTCGAGGGCTTCAGCGCCCTCGAGGTCGCGGTCCTCAATGCTGGGAACAAGGCCGGCTCGCTCCCCGAGTGCTTCCAGCAGCTGGCCCAGACCTTCGAACGCCGCGCAGCGCTCAAGCTCAAGATCGCCGGCTCCATGGCCTATCCGACGCTCCTCCTGCACCTCGCGATCCTGCTCCCGAACTTGGCGATCATCGTCAAGAGCGGCGTCGTGGCCTACCTGGGGGCGATCGCGCTTCCTCTCGGCGTGATCTACGGAGTCGTGGGCGGCGCTTGGTTCCTGAGCAAGTTCCTTCGCGCGAGCAACCCGGCCCTCCTCGATCGAATCCTGCTCTCGATCCCCCTGATCCGAGGCGTCCAGCGCAAGATCTCCCTGGCCTACGGCTTCGGCGCGTTCTCCGTCCTCTACCGAAACGGGGTCTCGATCATCGAGTCCCTCGAGACGGCCGGGACCGTCACGCCCAACTCGGTGATCGCGAGCGTGTTCGATCGCATGGCGGAGGTCCTCCGTAGCCAGGGAGGCGACCTGGGAGGGGCGCTAGCCCTCGAAGCGCACCACCTCCCGACCTGGGCCGTCGAGCTCCTCAGCACGGGTGCCACCTCGGGACAACTCGACACGATGCTCGCGAACGTCACCACACGACTTGACGACGAGGTCCAGACAGACGTCTCGCGCCTCGTCGTTGCCCTCGGTGGAGCTGTGTTCGCCTTCGCTGCCCTGGTCGTGGCCTACAAGGTGATCAGCTTCTACGCCGACTACGTGGGGCAGATCAACAAGGCCATAGGCGGCTGAGGCCCCCTCGCTCGGGAGTTAGCTCTCTGAGCTCCTTGCTTCCTGCGCGTCCGCTAGAGACAGGTCCTTGAAGTCCGGTGATGGACGCCGAGATGGGGCCCATCGCCCCCTCCGGGCCCCACGCCAGGCCAGGCCTGGTTTTGCGGCCGCCGCACACGCGTCCCGCTAGCGTTTCATGTTGCAGACCATCGCACCGACCTTCCCCAGGGGATTCGGTTCACAAGGCCGATCGGGGTCCAGAACCCCACATCCGACGAAACAGATCTGCATCGATGCGCGACCCGCAAGCCGCAATGCCTTTCTATGTAAAGGCTTGCGCGTTTCGTAAGATCTAAGAGGATTGAGGGCAAGGCCTTAGGCCTCAATCAGCCACTCAACCGCCACCGATAGTTGACGGCTTCGGGCTGGCGAACGCACTTAAAACGTTGGACTTACGTGAATGCGTTCCAGCTCTGAGGGACTAATCTGCCCGATCCCACCGACAACGAGTTTCGGTCTCATTAGTCCTAAATTCGTGACTTCCCCTCAAAGCCAGGGCCCTAGGCTCCTCGAGCGATCCTTTGTCAGGTTTCTCGGTCGGCTTGAAGTCCTTTGGTTTCAGACCTATCCTGTGTTCACCAAGGGGGAGGAAAAGCCAAGAGTCGTCCATGATGCGCTTGACGAAAACGTCAATGACACCATGGACGAAAGGCCGCTGATCCTACCGCGCCTGGGGACGTAAGAGGAACGAAAACGGAACCCATGGCGCAGTGCGTCAGTCGGCTGCAAGGGCAGCCTCCACTTCGGTGAATGTGAAGCCACGGCTCTGGAAGGTTGGGGAGTTGATTCGTCACAGCGGGCTAACCCGTCAGACGATCCACAACTACTGCCTTCTTGGATTGCTCCAAGAAGCAGAACGCACCCCTTCAGGCCACCGGCTCTACGACGAGCGGGCTTTCAAGCGACTCGAGCGGATCGAGCGGTTGAAGCGCGCAGGTAAGCAGTTGACGGAGATCGCGGACCTCCTTCAACGAAAGAAGCAGCGGCAGGAATCAAGGGGTGTTTAGGGTGCGGAGCAGCAGCAGACGTCGATACAGCAACAGCAGCAGCGAGCGATTGACTCGCAAGTCCAAGTGGGGATCCGAGAAGGTCGATCCCATTGAGCTCTGGAGCCGCTACAAGCGGGACCCGAGTGACTTCGCCCGGAACGAACTCGTGGAGCACTACCTCCCCATCGTTCGTTACACGGCCGAGCGGATGGCGGCGACCCTTCCCCAGAGCGTCGAGCTCGACGACCTCATCTCGGCGGGCCTCTTCGGCCTGATCGAGGCGATCAAGAGCTTCGACCTCGACCGGGGTGTCAAGTTCAAGACCTTCGCCTCGTGGCGGGTCCGGGGCGCGATCCTCGACGACCTCCGTCACAACGACTGGGTCCCCCGCCTGGTGCGGACCAAGGCCAGCAAGCTCGAGAAGCTCCTCTTCAAGGCGGAGGCCGAGCTCGGCCGCCCAGCGACCGACCTCGAGCTGGCCTCCATGATGGGCGTCTCGATCAAGGAGCTGCGAACCTTGATGCACGAAGCGAACGCGACCACGGTCTGCTCGCTCAACGAAGCTGCCACCGACAATCAGGACGCCTCCTGCCGCGGCGACCTGATCGAGGACACCCGCGTCGAAGACCCCACCCTCGACATGCACCGCAAGGACGTGATGGAGGCGATCACCAAGGAGCTCAACCTCCGCGAGCGCATGATCGTGATGCTCTATTACAGCGACGAGCTCACGATGAAGGAGATCGGGCTCACGCTCGGCCTCTCCGAGTCGCGCGTCTGCCAGCTCCACACCCGCATCATCGGGCGCCTCCGCTCCCGCCTCGGTCGTCGTCAGGACGAGCTGGCGCTCAACAGCTAAGCACTCTGCCTATGCGGGCACGGGAGAGGGGGTCGGCCAACGCCGACCCCCTTCTTTCGTGGTTCGGGATTCGTTGTTCAGCCTCTCGTGAGTCAAGCCCGATCGATACACTCCGACCCTTCTGAGGCGTGAGTCGTGGGACCGAGGCGGTTCCAAGCTCTGGGGCGCGAGCTCCCAGGTGGAGGGGGAACAGGTGACCGAGCTCAGCGCGCTGAGGGATTGCTGGCAGGAGAGCGGCAGCGAGGAGGACCTCTCGGCCTACCTCTTGGCTTGGGCCGAGGTCCAGGCCCCAGTGCCCCACGTCCTCGAGACCGCGGCGCGCTTTGGCTCCGAGCCGGCAGCCAAGGCCCTCGGGGTCGAGGTGGCGGAGCCGCCCGCGATCCTGCAGCTCCACACGACAGACGAGCTCCGGGCCGCCTTCGGCTGCTGGGAAGTGGGCTTCGTCTACCTCCTCGCGGTGTGTCGCTTCGTGCGCGGGTTCTGGATCCAGCAGAGCCCGGAGGCCGCCGAGGCCATGGCCGAGACCGGCCCCCTCCTGAAGTCCTCGCAGGACTGGTTCGACAAGCGCCGTGACGAGGACGCCGCGACCGCCTTGGTGTGGGGCCGGGCTTCTTGGGCCCAGGCCGAGCTCCTCGAGGGGCGCTTGGAGGAGACCACCGGCCGCCCAGACGGCGCCCGGGGCGTTCGCCACTTGATCTTGAGCCTCGGGGCGCTGGCCTACGTGTGCGCCGAGCCCGAGGCGCCCTTCCACCGAGATCGACCCCAGGTCTCGACCTCCGGGGTCACTACGGACGAGATCCGCCTCCAGCGAGTCCTCAGCTCGCACTTCGAGGTCCGCGAAGCGGTCAAGGGCGTGATGTACGCCGAGAGCCCCGAGCTGAACACGAAGGTCGGGGCCTTCCGCAAGGACATTGAGCCTGCCCTCGCCCGCTTCGAGGCTCGCGCTGCGAGCACCCTCGCGCGTTGGCTCCTAGCCGGCGCTCTGACTCGGCGCTGAGTCGGCTCCGCTCAGGACCTCCGCCCGCTTCACCAAGACCCAAGCTTCGACGTCTCCGCCGCCGATCATGCGCCCCACCTCCCGTCCTTGGTGAAAGGCGATCAGGGTCGGAACGTTCATGACCTCCAGCGCCGCGGCGAGGCCTAGGTCTCGGTCGACGTCGCAGCTGTAGGAGAGCAAGCCCGGGAGGTAGGACAGCCTCCGCAGCGACGCGGCCACGGGCTGGTCGTATCCGTTCCACTCTGCGCAGCCGTGGATCACGAAGAGCGTGTCGGGGAGGAGGGAGAGGGCGCAGCGAGCGCTGGGCTCGCCCCGAGCCGCTGCGATCTCGACGCTCAGCCGCGAGGTCCGCGCAGCCCGAAGCGCGGCCAAGAGGGCTCCCCCTCGCTGGGTCCCTTCAGCGACGCTCCCACGCCCTGGCTCTGGTTCGCTCATGTGCTCCCTCCCTCTCCTAAGACACCCAGTCGCGGGGGAGCACACGCCTGGTGGCCTGAGTAGAATCCGCCTCCTCCGCGGCGTCCGTCTGCTGGGGGTCAGGAGACCGCGTGAGCCAAGCCGAACGCCCGCGCCGAGCGGAGGGAGTCGTTCTCCACGAGGTCAGCTCCGAGCGAGAGGGCCAACGCGTCGTGCTGGAGCGCGCGGGACGCCTCTGCGAGCTGCCCCTGGGAGAACGCGACGCCTTCGTGTGGGCACGTCTCGACGGGACGAAGTCGCTAGAGGAGATCGGCGCCGAATACCTCGAGGCTCACTGGGCGATCCACCCTGACCTCTCAGGCCTCGTGGCGCGCCTCCGCAGCCATGACCTCCTGGCCGGCGAAGGGCTCCCCACGCCGCCCGTGGTCGAGCGGAGCGTCGGACAACGCCTCGCTCACCTGGCAGGCGCCCTGGCCATGGTCCGGCTCCCGATCCCGGGTGCCTCGGGTCCCTGGAACCTGGTCGGGCGCGCGGCTGCGCCCATCTACGCGACGCCGCTGGCGATCTTGGCCCTCGTCGTAGCCGCCTTGGGAGCTATCGCGGCCCTCAGCGGGCACGTCCAGCTCGGCGGACGGCTCCCGAAGCTCCTCGAGTGGCCCCTGACCGGTGGCGGTTCCCTCCTGGGCGGAGTCGCCGCGCTCCTCCTCTTGAACCTCGTCGTGGACAAGCTGGAGGCCATCGGCCAAGTCGCGATCCTGCGCAGGGGCGGACGCGGGCCCGGCCGGGTCGGGGTCTCCTTCGACCTCGGCGTGCCCGGGATCTACATGGAGCTGAGCGACGCGGTGCTCCTGCCCCTCGAGCGGCGCGTTCGCTTCTACCTGGTCCCACTGGCGACCTCGTCCGCGCTGGCGGGCCTCGCGACCCTCGCCTACGGCCTCGCCAGCGGCGCCTGGGGTCAGCCACCTGCGTGGCTGGCGGGGCCCACCGCGCTGACGCTCCTGCACAAGCTGGCCTGGGTGGCCTGGCTCCGCGCGATCGTTCAGCTGAACCCGGTCGGGCCCTCGCCGCTCTACGACGCGCTCTCGGCCTGGCTCGGGATCAATCGCCTCCGACGTGAGGCTTGGCGACTCTTGGCTGGTGGGTTCGACCTCGACGGCGTGGCGGGCCTCTCGCGACGTGAGCAAGTCGTCCTCGCCTACCTGGGCGCCATCGTCGTCTATGGACTCTCGGTCGCGACCCTCGGAGCCTCGCTCCTCCAGACCCAGCTCCTCCCAGCCTGGGAGGCTGCCGCCTCGAGCGACGTCGGGAGGGTCGCCCTCCTGGCCCTGGTGTTCCTCGTGATCGCGCTCCCGACGGTCTTGGCCGCAGCGGGGGGCTCGCTGGTCCTCCTCGGGGCCGGCGTCGAGGCCCTCGGCCAAAACGAACTCTTCGCGACGCCTGCTCGCCAAGCGGCCCTCCTCGGCGGCTTGACCCTCCTCGCGGCCGCGACGCCGGCCCTCCTCGAGTGGAGCCCCAGCGACCTTCCGAGCCTCTTGGTCTGGTTCCTGGCGGCCTTCTTGGCTCTCTCCTGCGCCGCAGCCGGCGCTCAACTCTCGACGAAGAGCGGCCGCGGCTGGGGCTCTCTGCCCGGGGACGCCCTGACCTTGGCTGGGCTGGTGCTCTTCGCCTGGCTCGGAGTCCAAGCCCTCGGGGAGCTCCGGCCGACCCTCCGCCAGCTCCCCCTCCCTGGGATCAAGCTCCCCTTGAGCCTCGTCTCCCACGCCCTGGCCCTCTCCTTTGGGCTGCTGGTCGCCTCCTGGGGGCTCCTCGAGACCTCGCGAACCCTCAAGACCCTCAGCCGCGTCGTCCTCCTCGCCGCCATGGCCGCGCTCTTGATCGTCCCTGGCTTCGTCCTCTGGCGACCGCAATCGGCCGTGCTCTTCAGCGCGGGAGCCCTGAGCTTGGCCGCGGCCGCGCTCTTGGGCCTCGCCGCCCTCCAAGCCCGCGGCAGTGAGCGCGTCCCGGGCTTGCTCCTAGGCGCCCTCGCCCTCGCCGCCTGGGGGGTCCCCACGATTCAAGCCGCGGCCGGGCACCGGGCTGCCGAGGGTTTCCTCCGCTACCTGCCCGCGGGCGTCCACCTTCCTCTGGCGGCGGCAGGTCTCCTGGCGGTCTCGGCCTGGGTCCTCAGCCAAGCCAGAGCGCGAGCGAGCGCCTCGGGGGAGGGCTGGGGCGCCCTGGGCTCACCCGACGCCGCCCTGGGAGAAGCCCCCGGCTCCGCCTCGCGCTGGGCCCTCGGGGCCTTCCTCCGCGGAGCCTACGCCGCCCTGGGCCATGGCCCGACGAGCGCCTGCGCAGAGGTCTTGACGCGCCATGCCCTCCGCTGGACGGGGGCAGAGGTCGAGGACACGGCCAAGACCGAGCCCTTGCCGATCCCTAAGCGCGCGGGCCGGGCCTTGGTCGATCTCTATCACGCCGTGGCGGCCAAGGGCGGCGACGCCTTGGCGGAGGACCTCTTGGCGCGCCTCGCGCTGCGGCTCCCGGCCCGCGGCCACGAGGAGCTCTCGAACACCGCCGCCGCCCTCCTTCCGACCCTGGGCGCCCTGCGTGGGATTGGCGCGGCGCGGCGAGCCGAGCTCTTGGCCCAGGTGGTCCAGTTCACCGACTTCGGTCCCGAGGCGGTCGCCGAGCTCGCCGACCGCGTCGGCGCAGTCTTAGTCGACGCGGGACAGCTCTTGATCCGCCAGGGCGAGATCGGCGACACCTTCTACGTCTTGGTCCAAGGCCAGGCCCGAGTCGTGGTCGAGGACGCCAGCGGTGAGGCGCGAACCGTAGCGACCTTCAGCGCGGGCGACGCCTTCGGTGAGGCCGCCCTCCTCAGCCATGAGCCCCGCTCAGCCTCGGTCTGGCTGGTCGAGGACTCCGTCCTCCTCGGCCTCGAGCGCGAGACCTTCGCGGCCTTCCTCCGTCGCCACCCAGACCTCCTCACGGCGGTCTTCGCGCGCCAGGCCGACCTGAGCCTCGTCCGTGAGGTCCCGCTCTTCGCCGACCTCAGCGGCGGCCAGGTCACCGCCCTCTGTCGTCGCTTCGCCCCGCGTCGAGTCGAGGCGCAGGAGTCGGTGATCCTGCAGGGAGAGGCTGGCGACCGCTTCTACCTCGTCCGGGAGGGTGAGTTCGAGGTTCGCCACGCGGAGCCCGGCGAGGAGTCCTCCCAGGTCCTCGCGACCCTCAGCCGCGGAGACACCTTCGGCGAGATCGCGCTCCTGCGTGACCTTCCCCGCACCGCGAGCGTAGTCGCCACCGCCCCCGGGGAGCTTCTCCAGCTCGGGCGAGCGGACTTCCACTCCCTCTTGGGATCTGGGCGGCGCCTCGATCAGCAGAGCGCCCAGCGCTTGGCTGACCTCAACGCGTCGAGCGAATCCGCTCCGAGCGCTAGCGGAGAGGAGGCTGCCCAGTGAGCCCCTCCGCCAGCAAGCCCCGAGTCAGCGGTGACCGGGCGATGGTCTTCGCCCAGGCCGCCCTCTCCAAGAAGCTCGTGACCCGCGAGCAAGCGCAAGAGTGCGTCCGGATCGCGCGCAAGCTCAAGAAGGCCAACAAGCCTCTCCCGATAGAGACGGTCTTCGTCCGCAAGGGATACCTCCGCAAGGCCGAGGCCGCGGCCCTGGTCAAGCGGATCCGCCCCAAGGGCGCCCCGCCAGCCCTAGCCTTGGTCCCCGAGGCGACCCGCGGGCGCAAGCGCTGCGGGAGCTGCGATCGCGATCCGGGCGAAGAGGACGATTGCTATCACTGCGGCGCGGACACAGAGACCGGGGGCCCAGGTCCTCGAGCGACGGTTTGCGAGTCCTGTTCGGGGGTCGTCCTGCGCGGGAGCGCGATCTGCTTTCACTGTGGTCAGACGATGCGGTCTCGGGCCCGTCGCCGCTCCGGCGGCGGGAGCGGCTTCCTGGACCGCCTGATCGTCCTCGCCACGATCCTCGGCGTGGGCTACTTCCTGATCTATCGCAACCTCGTGGCGCCCGCGCCCCAGCCGCCAGCCGTGGCCTTGCCGGGGACTCCGCCCCAGGACCCCGCCCTCGCAGTCGCCCTCCAGCAGGCGGCTCAGCTCGCCCAGAGCGGAGACCGGGCGGGGGCGACCCAGGTCCTCCAAGAGGCCCTCGCCAAGGCATCGGCCGCGGACCAGCCTCGCGTCCAGCGGGCTCTAGCCCTCGCGGCAGAGGGGGAGGCAGCCGCTAAGGCAGCCCGCGCCGCCCTCGCAGCCGGAGAAGACCCCCTCCTGCGACGCCGGCTAGCGAAGTTGGCCTGGGATCGCGGCGAAGCCAAGGCCGCCCGAGATCAGCTCTCCAAGATCCCCGACGAGTCGCGCCTCGACGAAGACTGGCGACTCCTAGCTGCCGTCGAGCGCAAGCTCGAGGGTGACTGGGCCACGCCCCTCCTCCGGATCCGCAAGCCCCTCGCTGGCGAGAAGGCTCCCCTGGCGGCGGCGCTCTGGCGGCGCGGGCTAGAGCACCTCGGCGTCAAGCGCCTGGACCAAGCCCTGGCAGACCTCGAGCGGGCCGTCGAGCTCGACCCCAAGCGCTCCACGCTGCACGCCAGCCTCGGCGCCGCCTACCTCGAAGCCGGTAAGCCAGCCGAGGCCCAGACGGCCTACCAGGCGGCGATCCGCACGACGCCCCGCCCGACCCACTACCTCGGGCTGGGCCTGGCGCAGGAGGGTCTCAACGAGCGCGCGGCTGCGATCCGCAGCTACGAGAGCTTCCTCCAGATCACCAAGGGCGTGCCGGCTCACGCCGCGCAACAGAAGAAAGTCCGCGCGCGACTCGAGCGGCTGCGCGCTCCGGCGGCGACGCCGACGCCCCGCTAGCTTCTTGTCGAAGAGCAGCGAAGCAGGCCTCGGCCTCTGCCCGACTCCGTCCCCGAGAGCCGATCAGCCCCGACTCATCTCGAGGTGGGCACGCTAGTCCGCGTAGGCCCAGCGTTGGTAGCGCTTGACGTAGTGATCCGCGACGGCCCTTCCGCCTGCCAAACCCCAGGTCGCCATCATGAGCAGGGTCCCCAAGAGCGCGAACCCGAGGAGCACGATGCTCGGCTTCAGCGTGGTTCCCCAGAACAGGTTCGCCACGAGGACGCACGCCGCTGACACTAGCCCCAGCGCTCCGCTGGCCAGGTAGTGCTGCGCGACGCTCAGGGAACGCTCGTCCGCCTCTCGTCGCCGACGGACGAGGAGCAGGCCCAGGAAGGGGATCAGGAGAGCCGTCGTGTTCGCCAGGCTGGCGACGGGCTGACGTCGGAACTCGTCCCAGACGACCTCCACCATCATGCGGACCGTCTGCAGGCCGCCGCCAGGACCGCTTTTGAGGACGCCCCCGATCCAGGCCATAGCCACGACCGCGAAGAGGGGGAATCCGAGGCTGGCCATGACCATGCGTCCGACCGAGCGATTCGCCCGGCGGGCGAACTCCTCGACCGCTGTCAGGGCCGCTCCCCAGGCGGAGATCATGGCCGCGCAGGACAGATAGACGGCCACGAACTCCAGCACGCCCGGGGTCCCGACGCCGTCGAGGGCCATGGCTAGGAAGAGGAAGCTGACCACCGGGACCCCGCCCGCCAAGCCGCTGAGCACCCCCTGGGCGAGCATTCGGGCCGCGACCTGATAGGCCGGGATTCTTGCGGGTGCCTGGCTCGCTACGTCTCTCGCCGACGAAAAGCGCGGGCGCTCCGCGGGTTGCCTCGACACGGTCTCGACGCTGGCCGCTGGCTGTGGAGCGGACTCCGGGTGCTCAGACAGCTCGCGCTCTAGCGCTTGGGTCTCTGGCTCCAGAGGTTCAGGCGAAGACTCGGCGGAGTCCTCGTCCACTAGCGCCCCTCCGTCGGCAGTCGCTCGACGAGGTCTTCGGTCGCGACCTGAAGCTGGCGGTCGAAGCCCGCCGCCTCGTCCTGTGGCGTCTGGGGGACGCGGAGGTCGGGGATCGCGCCGTTGTTCTCCATGTCGGTTCCGTCCGGGAGATACCAGCCGCGGAAGGGCAGCCGAACTCTGGTTCCGTCCACGAGGGTCGTGGCGCCGGTGCTGATCACGCCGCCGTAGGTCTGCTCGCCGACCAGGGTCCCGCGACCCAGGGTCTTGAAGGCGTGGCTGAGGATCTCAGCGTTGCTGAAGCTCTTCTCGTTGCAGAGGAGGTTCGTCGCGCCGGTGAAGCGCTGAATGAAGAGCCGGCCCTGGGGGTAGCCCGTGACATCGCTAGGAGTCGCGCCTCGCGGAACCGTGTAGGCGTGGGGACGCGTCGTCAGCGAGGCCAGGACCCGGTCTGCGGTCCAACCGCCGCCGTTGTTGCGGACGTCGATCAGGAGTCCCTCCTTGCCGTAGCCCGCGGCGTAGAGGTCGCGCTCGAACTCGACGAGCGAAGGCTGGTTCATTCCACGAATATGGAGGTAGCCGATCCGCCCCTTGCTCCAGCGGTCGACCAGCTGGCGCCGCTCCTCGGTCCAAGCGCGATAGCGCAAGGTCCGCACGGCCCGAAAGGTCGTCGGCCGGAGGCGCACGAGGAGCTCCGTCGGCTGCGTCCGACCTGGGAGCTCACGACGCACCGTCAGGAGGGTGTCTTGACCGACGCGGCCGCGCAGAAGCGCCGGGAGCGTATCGGTGGCCTCGATCCCACGCCGCTCGACCTCAACGAGCTGGTCGCCTGGCTCCAGGCGCATTCCGTCCTGGTCGGCCGGTCCGCCGGCGAGGACCTTCTCGACGCGGAACCCGCCCGCGCGCGGAACCACGTCGATCCCGAGGTAGCCCGAGGCCTCCCCTCGCGGCGACTGCTCCCAAGGCGGATAGATCCCGAGGTGGCTAGCGTTCAGCTCTCCCACGAGTCGTGAGGCGACCTCATAGAACTCGTCAGCGGTCCGGGTTCGAAGCGCGAGGGAGTGATAGCGCTCGCTGAGAGCCCCCCAGTCGAGACCCTTCATCGTGGGGTGATAGAAGCGCTGGCCAAGGATCCGCGCCGCCTCGCGAAATTTCTGGCTCGCCAGGGCGCTGGCCGAGATCCGCAGAGTCGCCGAGATCCGCTGGGGCTCACCTCCGCCGCTGCTCGGGATCAAGACGACCCGTTTCTTGGCGATCGCTACCCAGTTCGATCCCTTGAGGTCACGCCCGACCAGCTGACCTGGCCCGCTGAGCTGCTTGACCTTCTTGCCGTCGTAACGAACGCGGTAGATCCCCGGCTCACCCCCCTGGCTCCCCGAGAACGCGAGGTGCTCGCCGTCGGGTGCCAGGACGATGCCCTGCTCGTCGCCGGGCCAGTCCGTGACTCGCCGCAGTCGGAGGTAGGCCCGCTCGAGGTCGAGCTCGAGCGCTGGCAGCGCTTCCCGCTTGCCAGCCTCGAGGGGCGAACTCCCTTTGGCTGCCTTGCCGGCCTTGGAGTAGTGCTCAGCGAGAGCCTTGGAGCTCATGTGCTCGAGGGCCCGCTCCAAGTAGAGGAGGTAGATATCGGCAGAGCCCTCCCTGTGGCTCACGAAAGCCAGGCTCTTTCCGTCTGCGGCCCACACGGGGTCGTAGTCGTCGTCGGGGTGCATCGAGACGTTGACGGGCTCGCGGGAGCCGTCGAGGGGAGCGATCCAGACCTCGCTGTTGAAGTTTCGGTTCTGCTGCGAGTAGGCCAGCCAGCGGCCGTCGGGGCTCCACTGCCAATGGAGGGAGGCGTCCCAACCGCCCAGGAAGCGGCGGGCCCGGTTCTCCTCGAAGCTCCAGATCCAGAGCTCCCCAACGCCGCGCCGAAACGCCAGGTGGCGCCCGTCCGGGCTCGGGCTCGGCTCCGAGTCCTGCGTCGCGACCGCGATCAAGGGCGCCACCCGGAAGCGCAGGGCGTCCGCCCAGCGCTCGCCCGGCTTCGCGCCCTTCTTAGGGGTCTCGCTCGCCTTGCTCTTGCTCGCGTCCTTCTCCTCGTCCTGGGCGTCTTCCTCGGCCTTGGCAGGAGAGGTCACAGCAGCAATGTCGCCCGAGGTCACTGGAGCCAGGCTGGCCTCATAGCGCTCATTGACCTCAGCGCCCGTCAAGGTCACCTCAGCCGTGTAGATCGAGCTCGTCCCGTCGAGGTCGGAGCTGAAGTAGAGCCGGGTCCCGTCTGGAGACCAGGCCAGTCCCTGCTCACGCGCCGTGTTCTCGGTCACGCGCCGGGTCGCCTCGAGCTTGCCCACGGCGCGCACGAACACCTCTCCGTAGGCGATCACGGCCAGGGTCTTCCCGTCGGGGCTGAGGGCCGCCTCGCTGACTTCGCGATCCACGGGCTGGAGCCGGAGCGGATCCAGCCCGTCGTCTGAAGCCTGGAAGCGGATCCGACGCGGGGCGCCAGGGCGAGTCAGGTCGAGGGAGTAGAGCGAGTCCCAGGCGACGCAGACCGCGCGCCCGCCGCTCACGTCCAGATCCGCCACGTCCCGGTCCCTAAACTCGGTCTGGGCCACGGGGGCCTGCTGGCTCTTGCCGTCCTGGCTCAGCTCCAAGCGAAACACGTTGGCCCGATCGTGAAGCCGATCCGAGACGAAGAGCAGCGAGCGCGGCCCCGCCCAATGGGGCATTCCGTCGTTCCCGCTCCAGGTCGTCAGGCGACGGAAGCTGGCGTCCTCGAGGTCATAGAGCCAGAGGTCCCGACTGTCCGGTCCGCGGTAGCTGCGACGGCTCCAGCTCGACTCTCCGCGCACGAAGGCAACCCAGCGACCGTCCGGACTGATCACGGCGTCGTGACCGAAGGCGTCATGGAGCCGCCGCAGGGGCCCGCCTTCAAGCGAGACGAGGTAGGGTCGCGAGGCCTTGTAGACATCGCCCTCGACCCGCCCGTGCACGCCGATCGTCTCCCCGCCCGGCGAGAACTGTCCCAGAACGACGCCTTGGTCGCCGCGCGTGACCTGGCGGACCCCGCTCCCGTCACGCCCGATCAGCCACACGTTGAGGGCCCCGTCGCGGCGAGAGTTGAACGCGATGGTCTTCCCGTCGGGGCTCCAGGCGGAGCGGAGGTCGCTGGATGGGTGCGCCGTCAGGCGGACCGCCCGCCCCCCGCCTAGGGGGCCGGTCCAGAGGTCGCCTCGCCAGCTGAAGCAGACCTCCGCCCCGTCGGGCGAGATCGAAGGGTTCCGCGGCAGATCCACTTCGACCGCCAAGGCCGGCGCGCCGACCAAGCAGAGCGCGACCAGCAACCAACGCATTCGAACCATCGTGTCCTCCAAGCGAGGCGAGGAGGATACCGCCTGAGGGTAGGAGAGGCGCGGTGGCGAGTCTGGCCCCAACCGGCCCAGGCTCCGTTTACCCTGGGTTCATGCTGAGCACCTGGCTGCGCTGCGATATCTGCGGCACCCAAACCCGCGACGAAGGCCTCTGCTCCGGCTGCGGAGCTCACCGCGGTCGCGGGGTCTCGCTGCCAGAGTGCGAGCCTGACGGAGTCTGGATTCACGAGATCCGAGGGAGCTCTGATCAGGCCCTCAAGTCAGTCGCCCGGGCGATCTCCAGCTCGCCAGGGCCCCACGGCCCAGCCCGCCTCGCCGTCCTGCGCCGGGTGTTCGCTTCCTTCCCCTGCGCGGGGCAGGTCTTGCTCCGAATCGACCTCCGCGGCGCCGAGACGGGGGACCTCCACCTCCAGCGCCGGCGAGGGAACAGCCGCGAGACCTTCCACCGCCTGCCCTGGCTCTGGATCCGCGGCGTGGACCTCGAGGTCAGCGTCACGCGAACCCTCCACCGCAAGGTCGTGCGCACCTTTCGCTCGGGCGTCGAGTCGAGCGCGACGCGCTTCGAGCTCGACGAGCTGCGAGTCCAGACACCCTTGGGCGGACTGCGGCGCCCCTTTCGGCGCCCCAGCTCGCTTACGGGCCTCGGCCCCGACGACCTCGAGCCGAGCGTCCCTGGAATCAACGAGCCGCTCTCGCCCAGCGCCCCCGGCATCGGAGGAGAGGCCCCCCGCGGCGCCTCCTTGGCCCTCGTCGCAGCCGCCGGCCTCCTCCTCCTGGCCCCGGTCTTCCTCAGCCCCTCGTCCACGGTCCGTCCCCTCGTGACCCTCGCTAAACCCCAGAAGGCTCAGGTCCAGGCAGCGCTGGCCGGCGAGCTCGACGCCTCGGCCTATCTCGGCCTCGCCCCCCGCGCCGTCCAGACCGCGCTCGCCGCCGAGGACTCGCACCAGCGCAGACAAGCGCTCTCGCACCTAGACGCCCTCCGCCCCACTGAGCGCTGGCGCGCCCTGGTCGTGGCCTCACGCGACCCGGTCCCCGACGTCCGCGAGCGCGCCCTCGAGGAGCTAAGCAAGACCCCTCTCGGCGTGGCCGCCCTCGCTGAGCGCTGCGGACCCAGCGCGCCCCTCGAGACCCGCCTCCGGGCTTTCGAGCTCCTGCAACGCGCCGCACCCAGTCGCGCCCGATCCGTGGCCCTCGACTCGCTCTCCTGCTCCGCGCCCGATCGACTCCGGCGAGCCTGGATCCTGAGCCTCGGCGACCTCTGCCCTCGAGGAGACCGAGTCGCGACCGCAGCCCTGACCCGCGTCGTCCGCGATCAGGCCCCAGACCAAGCCGCCGCCGCCGCCAGGAGCCTGCTCCGCGTCGCCCCGCGAGAGCTCCTCCCCCTCCTGCCCGCAGCCCTCGAGCGCGCCCTCAGCGCAGGAGACGAGCGCGCCCTCGTGACCCTAGCCCGCACACTCCACGGGGCCGAGGGCGACATAGCCGTCCTCGAACGACTCCTAGAGACGAGCGAGAGCCTCTCCCCGCGCACGCGTCGGCGGCTCCGAGCCCTCGCGCGCTGAGCTCGGAGAACGCGCCGTGAGCAATCCACCCCCTCGCCTCGGCGCCTACTCCCTCGAACGCGAACTCGGCCAAGGAGGAATGGGCAGCGTGTGGCTAGCTCGGCACGCCGAGAACGGGGGCCTCTGTGCCCTCAAGCTCATCCCTGCCTCGAGCGACCCGGAGCTGGTCGAGCGCTTTCGCCGCGAAGGCGAGGCCATGGCGCGGGTCAGCCCCCACCCCAACCTGACCCGGGTTCACGCGCTCCTCGAAGGGGAAGGCTGGCTCGGCTTGGTCCTCGAATACTGTCCCGGAGGCGATCTCGGGAGCCGCCTCCGCCAAGGCCCCCTCGAGCCAGAGGCCGCCCGCGCTTTGGCCTCAGGCCTCGCGAGCGGACTCGAGGTCGCCCACGCGGCGGGGATCCTGCACCGCGACTTGAAGCCTGCGAACGTCGTGTTCGACGACTCGCACCGTCCCAAGCTGACGGATTTCGGCCTCGCCAAGCTGCATGACCGCCAGAGCCTGACTCAGAGCGGCGCGCTCCTGGGGACGCCCTCCTACATGGCCCCTGAGCAGGCGACCACTGGGGACTGCGACGTCCGGACCGACGTCTACGGCCTGGGAGGGATCCTCTATCACTGCTTGAGCGGACGACCTCCCTTCACGGGATCAACGGTGTTGGGGATCCTCGACCAGGTCCTCAGGGCCGCGCCCGCTCCACTTCCAGCGACGGTGCCGCCGGAAATGGCCAGGGCCTGCCTTCGGGCGTTGGCCAAGGACCCCGCCGAGCGATTCCCCGACGCCGCTAGCTTTCGCGCCGCGCTCAACGCGGAGGTTGGCGCCCCAGGCCCCAGTCGCTCCTTGCTCGGAGGCGCAGCGATCTTCGCGCTGGTTCTCCTGGGGGGCGCCCTCGTTCACGCCTCTCTGAGGCCGGCGCCCCAGCCCGGTCCGACGGCAGCAACACCCGCGCCTTCCCCTAGCGCGACCCCGGCTCCCACCCCCCAGGGCCCACGCGTCGTCCCCGGCCTCCTCCCCTGGCCCTCCCGACCCCCCGAAAGCCTCGACTCCCGCTCCTCGCTGCTCTTTCTCCAAGAGTTGGCGCGTCGCAAGACCCTCGCCCTCCCCGCGGTCTTCGCGCGCCACCTCCAGTGGAGGATCCAGAACCCCACGCGCCTCTCGAACATCGCGGACTCACAGCCGACCCTCCTCCGACCCTCGGTCCACCTGCGAGGCTTCGAGCGCGGGGGACTGTCTCTCGTCGGCCTGATTCCCCACTTGCAGGGCGCCTACCCCAAGGACGGCTTTCGCAAGAACCTGGTCGACTACGAGTTGTTCCTCCTGCTCCTCCTTCGCAACGGGGACCCACTCGGCCGGGCCCAGCTCGCTCGCCTCTACGAAGGGTCCGAACACAAGCGCCTGGCATTCTCCCTCCACAAGTCGTCGAGCGACGTCTCGGCGTGGCGTACCCTCGGGCAGAGAGCGGAGCAGCTCCTAGACGCGCCCACCGAGAGCCTGCGCCGCGACTTCCCCGAGATTCACCCCGGCAGGGTCCGGGGATTCCTCAGCTCGAGCTGGGGCGAATTGGCGCCGCTGAGCGCATACACCCTGCAGCTTGGCCTGACGCTCCCGCCGCCGACCGAGAGCCTGGAGGACGCTCAGCTGGGTGCGGCCACCGCCAGCATGCTGGAGGGAGGCGACGCCAGGGTCTTCGTGATCGGAGTCTCCGCAGGGAGCTTCCCGGCCGCCCGCGCTCTGTCCAAGCACCTGCTAGAGCGCGACTCGAAGCGCGAGCGCCGCATTGGGCAGGCGCTCCTTGCGATCACCTACCTCGCTGGGAACGAGGTCCAGCGCAAGACGATGCTGGCGCAAGGCGAGCTGGGGGCAGCAGGGTTCCACTCACCCAAAGAGCCGCTCGTCGACCAACTCGACGGCATCCGAGCCCGAATCACCACAGCTCTGATCGACGTTGGCCTCCTAGGCGCGCCGCCCAAGGGCTTCGGCCCCGATCCGCTGCCCGCGGCGCCGCCTAGGCTTCGCGCAGGTCTCGACGTCCGCGCTCTCCTTGC
>Ga0316202_10000841_pt1 | contig 28080 bp, 15 predicted proteins | sample 3monrhotite_MG_FD_204934 | JGI IMG/M metagenome (GOLD analysis project Ga0316202, IMG submission 204934) | Microbial mat bacterial communities from mineral coupon in-situ incubated in ocean water Damariscotta River, Maine, United States -... | ecosystem: Environmental > Aquatic > Marine >... | reverse complement strand
GGCGAGGTCAAGCTGGCCCCGGCCAAGGGCGAGAGCTGGCGGGTCCACGGCCCCGACGGCAAGTCCTCCCTCGAGGTCGCCAAGCGGGGCGTGGTCCGCGCGCAGAAGGCCCAGCTGAGCCTCCTCGTCAAGGACCCCAAGTGGCTCACGAGCTACGAGAGCAACGAGTCGAGCGAGGCCATGGGCTCGCTCCTAGCCAAGGTCGACGGGCGCGAGGTCGCGCTGACCATGGGCTATCACAAGGTCACCGTCGATATCCGCGACCAGATCGCGCGGACCACCGTCGAGGAGTCCTTCGTCAACCACACCTCCTCGGTCCTCGAGGGCGTCTTCTACTTCCCCCTCCCGGCCGACGCCTCGATCTCGGGCTTCAGCATGTGGATCGGCGACGAGCAGGTCCACGGCGAGATCGTCGAGAAGCAGCGCGCCCGCGCGATCTACGAGACGATCCTGCGCGAGAAGCGCGACCCGGGCCTCCTGGAGTGGGCCGGCGGCAACGTGTTCAAGGCCCGCGTCTACCCGATCGGCCACGAGAAGCGGATCAAGATCACCTACACCCAGGTCCTGCCCAAGACCGGCGACGCCTTCCGCTATCACTACTCGCTGCGGAGCGAAATGCTCCGGACCCACCCCCTGAGCAAGCTTGAGCTGCGCGTCACCCTCAGCAGCCAAGAGGACCTGGTCGCGGTCACCTCGCCCAGCCACCCCGGCCGCTTCCAGAACACCAAGAACGCGGCTCGCTTCGAATACTCCGAGGAGGAGGTCACCCCCGAGCGCGACTTCGAGCTCGTCGTCCGGACCAAGCGCGCGCCCGGCGGCGACGTCCTGATCCCCCACCAGCGCTCCGACGACGGCTACTTCCTGGCCCTGGTCGACGCGCCTCCGGCTCCCAAGAGCACCGGCCCCGCAGCTCCGATCGACGTGATCGTGATCGCCGACACCTCGGCCTCGGTCGAGGGCCCGGCCCGCGAGGCCCTGCTGGGCTTCTGCGAGTCGCTGGTCGGGAGCCTCGGCTCCAAGGACCGCTTCAACCTCCTCACGAGCGACACGACGGTCCGCTGGGCCTTCAAGAGCCCCCAGACGTCCACCGCGGACACCGTCGAGCAAGCTCTGGCCCACGTCGAGGAGCGCTCGCCCCTGGGCTGGACCGACCTCGACGCCGCCTTCCGCGAGGCCTTCGCCCGCGCCCAGGCCAACACCCAGATCGTCTACGTAGGCGACGCCACCAACACCCGCGGCGACGCTGACCCGATCGCCTTCGCGCGTCGCGTCGGCGCCCTCCACGCGGCCACCAAGCAGGGCAACGTGCACGTCGTCCAGCCTGGCTCCAAGGGCGAGGGTCAGGCCATGGCGAGCCTGGCTTCGCTCGGCGTCGGCTCGGTCCGCTCCTTGGGCGAGACCGACCCCGCCACGGCGGCTCAAGAGCTGCTGCAGGAGATCAGCGCCCCCAAGCTGAGCGGGGTCTCGATCCAGATCAAGGGCCTCGCCACGGCCGCCGTCTATCCGCGCGAGCTCCCGAACCTCCCCCTGGGGAGCCAGCAGATCGTGGTCGGGCGCTTCTTGCCGAGGGCGGGCCAGGCCATGAACGCCTCGATCGAGGTCTCGGCCAGCGCGGGCGGGAAGCCCTTCGCGCGCTCGAGCAAGTCGAGCTTCACGACGTCACCCGGTGACGGAAACAGCTTCATTCCGAGGCTCTGGGCGCGCAAGCACCTCGACGCCCTCATGGAGGAGGGGCGCTCGGCCGCGACCAAGAAGCGTGTGATCGAGCTCTCGGAAGACTTCCAGATCATGACGCCCTACACCTCGTTCTTGGTCCTGGAGTCCGACGCCGACCGCGAGCGCTTCAAGGTCAAGAAGCGCTTCCGAATGCGCGACGGCGAGTCCTTCTTCGCCAAGGGTCGGAGCGACGCCAACTACGCCCTCAAGCAGAAGGCCCTCAAGGAGGCCAAGCGCTGGCGGCTGCACCTCCGGGCTCGCGTCCTCGAGCGACTCGAGGACATGAACCGCGGCCTGATCGACCTCCTGCGGCCGGGCGCTGCGGCCCAACTCAAGCTCGCGGCCCAGGGTGAGGTCCTCGACGTCGCCAAGAGCAACCTCGGCGGCGGGAGCGGCGGCGGAGCCCGAGGAGGGCCAGGCGCCCCCGGGCAGCAGGGCTTCGGCGGCCGCCCAGCGCGCCGGCCCTCGCCCGTCACGACTCGGGACGCGGACGGGAGCCTAAGCCTGGAAGAAGACCAGGCCGCGGGTGAGTCCCGCAACGAAATGGCTCCCTCCGAGGGCGCGCCCTCGCCCGAGCCCTCCGCCGACATGCCGGCTTCGCCCCCCATGGATTCCCTCGCCGAGTCCGAGGAGGAGCCGCCCATGGCCGGCAAGAAAATGAAGGCCAAGGAGTCCCTCAGCCGCCGTGGGCGCGCGAGGCGCAAGAACCGCCAGCTGAAGGACGCCTACGGCTACACCGGCGGCCTCTCGGCCCACCACGCGGCCGAGCTGGCGCGCCTGGGCTTCCTCCCCGTCGAGGACGCGCCGCCGCCGCCGGCGCGCTGGAACGGCTTCAGCGACCTCTTCCCGGGGGTTCCCCACCGCGCCTTCGACCCCCAGACCCTCCAGCCGAGCTGGCCGGACGATCTCAAGGCCCTCCTGGGTGGCCTCGATCGCGGAGCTTGGCTGCGCGGCCAAGCGGTGTCCCTCGAGGTCAGTACTAGCAGCCAGCGGGTCGATCACCGCGGGCGAGTGGACCATGGGGGCCAGGGCACGGGCCTCCTGACCCCCAAGGGCTGGGCCCTCGTCCCGGTCCACCGCTCCGGCGACAGCACCCGGATCTCGTGGGCCCTCGGCAAGGAGCGCGGCGCCCTCGAGCTCCTCTGGAAGACGAGTCGGGTGCGCCCGGCCAAGGAGGCTGACCTCGGCGACTATCCGACCCTGGTCCCCTACCTCCTCAGCCACCACTTCCTGCGCAGCTTCGTCAGCTACGAGGCCAAGGTCACCAAGCGCGAGGGCGACCTCGTCACGATCCGCTTCAGCCCGCCCCAGGTTCAGCGCCGCTACGCCAGCTCGGTCGAGCTGGACCTCGACACGGCCCGGGGCGTGGTCCTCGAGGCCCGCCACTTCCAGCGGACCAAGCTGAGCTCGAAGGTCGTGTTCAGCGACTTCGTCCAGGTCGCTGGGCGACACTGGCCGACCAAGGAGACGCAATACGACGCCAAGGGCAAGGCAGGCTGGGTCAAGACTCGGGCCTATCGTGCGCTCCAGGCGCCCCAGGCTCAGGCCGCGACCCAGAAGCTCCTCTCCCCTCGTGAGGGCGCTGTCGAGATCGGACCCCTGCCCGGGCTGGACGAGGCTCGCCAGGCGGTCGAGGGCGGCAAGCCCCGCCTCGAGGATCGCCTGGTCGCGCTTTCGCTCGAGCTCGGGCAGCAGCGCTGGGAGGCCGCGACCCCCGCGGTCCAGGCCCTAATCCAGAGCCTCGGCGGGGCCGAGGCCGCGTTCCTGTTCCGCGCGACCTGGCGCTCCCAGCGCCGCCGCCTGGAGGAGCTCCGGACCCAGATCCAAGAGGCCGCGGCCGCCCTCGGCGAGAAGCCAGCGCGCGTCGAGGTCGCCCACGCCAACGCCCTGATCCGCTGGGCCAACGCCTTCGGCCCCGCCGAGCGACTCGTCGTCCTCGAGCGACTCCGCCCGGTGTTCGTGCGCCAGACCCAGCGGATCGATCCGGCCTACGCGATCGATCAGAACCGGGTCGGCGTCCTGTCCCAAGCCGGCCGAGGCGAGGAGGCCTTCCGGCTGCGCAAGCGCATGACCACGGACTACCCCTTCGTGTCCTACGCCCAGGTCGCCTACGCCCAGGCCCTCGGCCAGCGCGGTGAGGTCGAGGCCGCGATCGCGCACCTCGACGAGCGCCTGACCAAGGGAGCCCCCTGGCTGCCCCACGAGGCCAGCCAGCTCCGCGAGGAGATCGCGCGTCAGCTCTGGCAGAGCGTTCTCTATCGCCGGCTCGTCAAGCGAATCGACGCCTGGGACGCGGCCAAGATCGAGCCCGCCCTCGCCGTCCGGCAATACGACCGGCTCTTGGCGGCCTTGATCATGCTCGACCGCGAGGACGAGGTCGACGAGCGGATCGCTGGCTGGCTCGAGGCCTTCCAAAACCCGCTCCAAGCCGACCAGGCGGCCTGGCACCGGGTTCAAGGGAGCGTGAATCACCTCCTCGGTCAAATGCCTGGGATCCCCTACTACAACCGCTCCGGGATCCCGCCCGCGCGTCAGGCGCTCCTGACCAAGATCGCCTCGCGCCTCCTGAGCGCCGACGCCGAGCAGGGCCAGGAGGCCCACCAGCGTCCCTGGGACCTTGGCGCGCGGATCCTCTATGACTACCGCTACCGTCGCGGCGACGCGAGCAAGCCCCTGACCCAGGAGCTCTGGGCAGAGCTCGAGGGATCCCTCTGGGGGACTGAAGCGAGCGAGCGCGCTCGCGACATGGGTCGCTGGATCACGCGCTCTTCCAAGCTGATCCAGTGGCTCCGAGGGGTCGGCTACGCGCCGGCAGCCAACCGCGAAGCTGCAGAGGGGCAGCCGGCCGCCGGCTGGCCGAAGGTCTTCCAAGCCGTGTTCGACGCTTGGAAGAGCGCCGCCCCCGCTGAGGAGGCTGGCCCCTTCCGAGGCGTGATCCTGAGCTACGCCAAGCGCGAGCTGCAGCTCGACTGCCGACGCCACCGCTTGGCGCTGGCCAAGACCGCCGTCGAGAAGCGCCAGCGGACCCTCGAGCTCTATGGCGCCCTCACGAGCGGCCCCTGGTCCGCCGAGGCCGAGACCGAGGTCGCGGCGCTCTTCCAGACCCTCTCTCCGCCCGCCGAGCTCGAGGGCGAGGTCCTGGCCGAGGGGCAGAACGCCTGGATCGCCAGCCTCCACGACATGCACGGCTGGGTCACGAGCGCTCGCGGCGAGGCGAGCTTTCAAGCGCTCCCGAACCGGAACCAGCTCGACCGGCGTCAGGTCAAGGCGCAACGTGACGCCCTGCTCCGCGAGGCTCGCGGCGCCCTGCGTAAGCGTCTCCAGGAGACAGGTCAGGCCTGGCCCGAGCTCCTCCGGCCCTGGCTCGAGGTCGAGACCCTGTGGCTGGGCGTCAAGCTCAAGGGCGACACGGGGCAGCTCCTGACTCAGGCTCGGACCTTGCTCAAGACGGCCGTCGCGGGCGCGGGCGCCGCCAAGGCCTCTCCCGCGACCGATCTCCGCTGGCGGATCCTGGCCAGCCGGGCCGTCGCGACTCAGATCCTCCTCTTGGCCGACCTCGAGCCCACGAGCGAGCTCCGCAAGGTCCACGGCCAGGCCTTCGAAGACCTGATCAACCAAGCCATGGGCAAGAAGAACGAGCTCCTAGCCTGGCGCGAGGTCCTCTACTGCTACCTGACCGTCGTCAACGGACAGGACACGCTCCGCAAGCGCTTGGCCGAGTGGTTCGGCGAGGGCAAGGAAGTCAAGGAGCGCCGCTGGGGCCGGGCCCTGGCCGCGGTCTTCGTCGAGAGCGACGAGCTGGCCAAGGCGGCTTCGATCCTCAAGTCCCTCGAAGAGGAGCTGACCCACGAGGAGTGGCGTCGCCTGGCGGACTTCTATCACGTCCTCGATCGACGTCTCGAGTCGCGCTGGGCCAAGGTCCAGAGCTGGGCCCACCTCGACGAGTGGCGCCTCCAGCAGGGGCTCCAGAACGACTTCTATCGCAAGTATCAGCGGCGCGGGAAGCGCGTCCCCGAGGAGCTCGACGACGAGGTCCCCCTCCGCTTCCTGGCCCTGCTCCGCAAGTCGAGCCGCCCGCAGAACCACGTCTACGTCCTGCGCAACTACTACAGCTCGACCCGCGACTTCCGCCTCTTGGCCTGCGTGCCGGAGGCCGCCATGGGACAGAGCGCCCAGGGGATCTATCAGCTCGCCGTGGGCTACCGTCAGATCAGCAACCTCCTCCAGGAGGAGGCGACCGTCGATCAGCTCAAGAAGCGCCTGGTCGAGATCCGTAAGCAGGCCAAGACGGTCACGGACCAGCGAGCGCTGGACCTGATCGATTTCCTGACTGCCCTCCGCCCCGCGCGCCAGCGCCAGGGCTACGAGCAGGCCGGGCGTGAGGCGCTGGTTGCCCTCAAGCGGGCCTTCGCCCGCGCTAGCTGGGCCGAGGGCGAGGACCGCCTCTGGGCGCAGTTCCTGACTCAGCAGGGTCGGCTCCGGCCGGCGGCCTTGGCCCAGGAGCAGCTGCGCCAGCTCAAGGTCGTGGCCTCAGGCGCCAAGCCCGGGACCCCGCTGCACGTCGAGCTGAGCCGCTACCTGGCTCAGATTCAGTGGACCTACGGTCGCCGCGAGCAGGCGCTCCAGACCCTCGAGGCTTCGATTCAAGCCGCGCGCCTCCCCGACGGCTCGATCCCAGGCTTCGCCTGGAGCAGCTTCGAGACTCGGATCAGCTACCGCCAGACCATGCGGGCCTGGCGCGGGGCCGAGACGGAGCTCCAAGCCGAGTTGAAGCGCCCCAGCACGCGGCAAATGGCGCGGAACCTCCAGCAGCGTCTGGATCGGCTCTACGTCGACTGCCTCCGAGGCGGCGGCGAGGTCAGCTTGGGACGTGAGGCCGAGCTCTTCCGGGCCCTCCTCGAGCGGAGCTACACCAAGCTCGCTGAGGCGACGAACGAGAATCAGGCCCAGCAGCACCTCAGCCAAGCGGTGAGCTTGATCCGGATTCGGACTCGCTACCGCCAGGGACGCCGGGTTCACAACCGCGCCGAGCAGGCGGCGATCGCTGACCTGCGCGACGAGGTCACCGAGCTGGCCCACACGCGGCTCCCGCGGGTCCTGACGCGCTTCCACCACCGCAACGCGCCGAACATGATCAACCAGGTCGGCCAGATCACCGAGCGCGTCCTAGGTCCCCTGGCCGCCTTGGAGTTCCACATTCAGCGGGCCGAGAACGAGCCGCGCTGGCTGCGGCTCTGCGGCTGGGACGCCTGGTCCAACCGAAGCTGGCAGCTGACCCAGCTCCGCGAGAAGGCCGACCGGGCCGGAGCCGGGATCTACGGGAGCGCCCTCGGCAAGCGTCTCCTCTCCATCGTGTTGAGCGCCCTCGAGCGACACTTGGCCCACGGGCAGAACTCGAACCAAGCGATCTACTACCGCAGCCACGGCGGCTACTGGAGCGCCGCCGCGGGTGACTACCTCAAGACGGCGGAGCGGGTCGTGCGCGACCACGGCTCGCGGGTCGAGGTCCTCAATCGCGTCTGCCAATACCTCTGGCACGGCTTGAACAAGCGCGATCGCGCCCTGGCCCTGCTCATGGAGCGGGACGCGGCCGGCAAGCTGAACCTGGCCGGGCGACGGATCCTGGCCCAGTTCCTCTTCGCGGCGAATCGCCACCGCGAGGCGATCCCGGTCTATCAGCGCCTGATCAAGGAGCGCCCTCAGGAGCTCGATCAGCGCCTGATGCTCGTGCGTTGCCTCCACTTCACCAAGCAGACCAAGGCCTGCGACGCCGAGATCACAGCGGCGATCGCGATGCTCAAGGAGCGCAAGGCCTGGCGGGAGCACTCGGTGTATCAGGTCGGGATCGCCTGTCTCCAGACGAAGCGCTTCGAGCGGGCCGAGGAGCTGATCGCCCACGCGATCAAGATGCACACCCGCGTCCGTCGGAACCGCGGCGTGGGGAACGGCACCCTGGGCGGCTACTACCGCGAGCTCGCCAGCGCGCGCTCTGCGCTGGGGAACGTGATCGGGGCCGTCGACGCCGCCGCCGGCGCGATCGTGGCCTGGGGTGGACACCGTCGTCAGCGTCAGCGGGCCCTGGCTCGCCTCGAGCAGATCCTCAGCGACGCCAAGGACCTCGGAAAATACCTCGAGCACCTCGACGCCGAGGTCAAGGAGACCGGCCTCGAGAACCCTCTCCTCCGGAGGACGATCGCCAAGGTCCTCATGGACCGCGACGAGTTCGCGGCGGCCCGAGACCAGCTCCTGCTGGCCCTCGAGGCTCAGGAGACCGACGAGGTCACCCACCGACACTTGATCAAGTGCTACGACCAGCTCGGCGACGCCAAGGCGGCTGCGCTCCAGCTCCTGGCCTTGGCCCGGGTTCAGGGCCACAAGCCCCAGATCTACGTCGAGCTCGGCGACCGCCTGACCAAGGCCGGCGACGCGCCCGCCGCCGAGCGGGCCTACACGACCCTCGTCGAGCAGCAGCCCAACGAGGCGGCGGCCCAGGGCGCCCTGGCCAAGGTCCGCGAGCGACAGGGCAGCTTCGACGAGGCCGCGATCCACTGGACCCAGTGGATCCGCGTCCGGAGCGACGAGCCCGAGGGCTACATCGGTCTCGCGAGGAGCCTGATCCTGAGCGGCAAGCGAGAGGCGGCCCAGAAGCCCCTCGAGCAGCTCAGGACCCGCAAGTGGGACCCGCGCTTCCAGAACACGATCCAGCGCGCGCTCCGTGACCTCGGTCGATTGGGTGCCAAGAAGAAGCGCGCAGGGCGCAACTTCTAGGGGCTCGTGGCGGTAGCACCCTTGGCTGGCTGTGTGCGCGGAGAATTCTCAACGCAGAGGGCGCAGAGGGCTCGCAGAGGCCGCGGGAGAGCGTCCGTTTAGGACGAAGTCGTCAAAGAGAGGGCAGCAGCGGGGGCGCGCGGGTGAGTTGGAGGGCGTGGGGATTGAGAGCTCCGCCCAGCGCGCCCGGGGGGAGGTCGAGGGTGAGATCTCCGAGGAGACGCGGGGGTTATTGGATTCGGTTCGGGCCTGGCTCGAGGACCCCTCGGAAGTGAGGGCTGCCCAGATCAGCAAAGAGTGGCGCGAGTTGCCCCCTGGGAATCGCGCCCGCTCGCCCCTGGGGCGCCTGGAGGGAGCCGCTCGATCGCTGGGCTGGTTGCCGGAGGTAGGAGCGGCTTCAGTAACGCTCAGCAGCCGAGGTGAGGACGTCGCTGAGGGCGTCCTCGCGGCTCTCGGGACCTCAACGAACGCGCCGTCGGGGGGACCCGGTCTGCGGCTGCACAAGCGCCTCGAGGGAGACGCATTGGCGGAGCTCGAGGAGAGCCTTCGCGAGCGGATTCGAAGGTCCCTAGTTAGTCACCTAGCGACTAACTAGCGCCAGGACTTCCCGGCTGGGTCGAGGCAGTCGGCGTCGGCCATGCTGACTGACCGGCGAGCGCGGCCTGCGGGGCGTGGGATCAGGTGCCAGCGGTTGAGGCCGTCGCCGGGCGCGGCTAGGCCAGTCCGAGACCGCGTCCGGGGGTGGCTCGAGGTCGAGCGCGCCGTCTGAAGTGTTCGGAGCTAGTGACCTGCGACGGATCGTTCCCTGGCGCCTCTGCACACACGAAACGAGCCGGCTTGGATCACCAAGCCGGCTCGGGTCGTTCTTGCTCGCTGGGCGAGTGTCTAGCGGGGGCCCGCCTGGCCTTGGGGAGCCGCCTTCTGCTGCTCCTTGTTGGCGATCGCTGCCGCGATCCCGGTCTTGTTCTCCTTGGGCGTCATGGCTGAGGCGTAGGGGTTCTCGAGGAGGCCCTTCTTGCCCTCCTTGGTCTCGACCGCGACGACCGTGCCGCCGACGAGCTTCGGGCCCTTGGGGGTCTGGATCGTCCGGGAGGGGACCTTGCGGAGGCCAGTCACCTTGACGAGCTCGCCCTCCTTGACGCCCTTGGGGAGGCTCTTCTTGGTCGCCTTGACCTTGAGGTCGAGGAGGATCGCGTCACCGGCGGTCTCTGGGTCCTTGCTCTCGAAGACGTAGGCCTCGGCCGTGACCTCACCCAAGAGGGAGGCGGCGTGCTCGAGCTTGGGGTGCCAGCCGGTGACGTTGTAGCGCTGGCCCTTGCCGGCCGGGTCCTTGGCGTAGATCTGCAGCCCGTGGTCGAACTCGACGATCTTGCCGCGGAGGGTCCGACGGGTCGGCTCCTCGCCGTTGAGGACGGTCTCGACGATCAGGCGCAGGGTGCCGGAGACGTCGTTGTCGACCGTCTCGTAGGCCCGCTGGGGGAGGGCGTTCACGGTCAGGTGACCGGTCGGCGAGAAGAAGGCGAGCATGTCCCGGGTCTCCACGTCGAGGGTGCCTGTGACCCCCAAGTGGTTGGCCTGTTGATAGGCGCGGATCGCGCGCTCGGTCGCGGGGCCGAAGTCGCCGTCGACGGTCAGGCCAGCGCCCTCCTCGTTCAAGCGCTTCTGGAGCAGGCTCACGAGCTTGCCCTCGTCGCCGCGCTTCATGGTGACGTGCTTGATCGGCTTGGCCTGGGCGATCGCCTTCTCGAGCTGCTTGAAGAGCGAGGGCGAGAGCGTGACCGGGGCGCTGCGGATCGTGGACATGGGATCGCTGGGCTCAGGGCCCTCGCGGGATTCGAAGAGGAAGGCCTGCCGGGTCGCGCGCTCGACGGTGATCGCCACGTCCTGGCCCTGGTGCTTGAAGCTCCCGTCGACGCTGGTCCAGGTCAGGGGCATTGAGGGCTTCTTGCCCGTCTGGCCTGGCTTGGTCTGGCCCGGCTTGATCTGGCCTGGCTTGGTCTGGCTTGGCTTGGTTCGGGAGTTGGGCTTGTTCTGGGCTAGGGCTTGGCCAGCGCAGAGGAAAAGGGAGAGCGCAGCCAGCGAGAGGTGCTTGATCATGGGGGTGTTCCTTCGTTCGTTGGCTGCTTCTTCAGCCTCAGGAACCTCTTGGGAAGCAGCGCAGCCCGCGTTACCGATCCGCGAAGACTCTCCAACTCCTGATCGCGCGTGCACTTAGCGGCCCCTATGATCCTGGCCCCAGGAGGAACACCCATGCCCTACAGCAAAGAAGAGCGCAAGAAGGCGCTCAAGGCCTTCAAGAAGCGCCTCAAGCTGCTTCGCCTCGACGACGTGTCCTCGATCGGCGGCGCCTTCAGCAGCGGCAAGCAGAGCGCGATCGCGGGGATCCGTCCGCCCGACGGCTTCCCCGCCGATATCTGGACCGAGCTCTGCGAGCTGGGACGCCTCAAGCGCGTGCCCGGAACCAAAGACCAATACATGATCGTGCCTCAGGGCTAGCCCGCAGCGGTGAGCGAGGCCCCAGACCCGGCTAACGAGCTGGCCGCTCCCCTGGAGCCTCCCGCTGCGTCCTCGAAGGACTCCGACTCCAAGTCGACTTGGATCTCAGGCCCGCTCTACGACTCGCTCCTCTTCGTGTTCGCGCCTCTCTTGGCCCTCGGCATGGGCGCCCTGATCGAGCCCAGCGGAGCGGGGGCCTGGGAGGTCCGCCTGGGGAAGTTCTCCGGACCCGCGCCGGTGCTCTTCTTGGGGGCCTTCGTCTCGGCGCACCTGGTCCTGGTCTTAGCCCGGAGTCACCTCAACCAAGCTGTCTTCAAACGACACCCCTACCGGTTCACGCTGGCGCCCCTCCTGCTCTTCGTCGCGATCATGGCCTCGACCAAGCTCTTGGTCGCGGTGGCGGTCCTCTCGATCTGGTGGGACGTCTATCACTCCAGCCTCCAGACCTTCGGGCTCGGTCGGATCTACGACCAGCGCCGCGGGAACGACGCCGAGCTCGGGCGCCGCTGGGACTACGCCTTGAACCTCCTCCTCTACGTGGGCCCGATCTTGGCCGGGGCCGCGCTCACGCCCCACCTCCGCAACTCGGTCGAGCTCACGACCCAGGTCACCCAGCTCTTCGATCACGTCCCAGCCCGGGCCGAGGGGGCCCAAGCGCCGCTGACCTGGGCCTTGAGCCTGGGCGGGGTGGTGTTCCTCCTCGTCTACGTAGGCGCCTACCTTCGCCTGGCTCGAGCGGGCTATCGCGTGGCCTGGCAGAAGGTCGCGCTCCTCGTCTCGACCGGCCTCTGCTCGATCTTCGCCTGGGGCTTCAACGCCTTCGGTGAAGCCTTCTTCATCATGAACGTGTTCCACGCGCTCCAGTATTTCGGGATCGTGTGGTGGGCCGAGGGCGAGCGCCTCCGCGAGCGACTTCGTCTCCCAGCGACACGGGCCGGGGCCTTGATCGCCCTCAGCACCCTGATCTGGGTCTGCGCCCTCTATGGCCTCTTGACCCGGACCCTCGAGCACCACGCCCTGACCTGCCTGGCCCTCGTGATCTCGATCATGCACTTCTGGTACGACGGCTTCGTGTGGTCCGTGCGCAAGAACATGGTGTGAGCACTCAGCGAGAGCGACCCGCGACCCGGAGCAGGCGAGCCCCAAGGGAAGGCTTGCAGGCAGCCCCCCGACAGGGACCCGGCCCTTGGTGAGGGCCGCCTGCGTTGCCGCAGGACACCCCTGGCGTCCACGTCGGCTCCCGAGAAGGAACCCCCGAGAGGGTCCCGCTCCCTGAGTAGCGAGCCTTCGCTTCGCGCTCGGCGTAGAGGACCCAGCGGCTGTAGTCCAGGGCACCCAAGGAGCGCTCGGCGAGCCAGAGCTCAGGCGCGATCCGATTCAGGATCTGGGCCCGCGCTCGCTTGGACCGGTCCGTCACCAACACGTAGAACGAGAGCCCGTGGCAGGCCCAGAGCTGCCCCGTGAGCTCCCGGACCTCCGCCTCGGAGCCCCGCTGGAAGCCGGTCAAGCCCTTCTCCGCCTGGCGACGGGCGAGCTCGAAGTCACCACCCCAAAAGGCCAGCCGCGCGAGGTCGGTCTCCAGGCGGAGCCCTTTGGCGCTGGTCGGGCCCAGGTTCGCCTTCATGAGGGCCCGACCTCGGTCCTCGTCGAGCTTGGCCTGGGCGTCCTCCCCCAGCATCTTGAAGGTCCGCGCCCGGCGAACGAGGAGCGCGGCGGCTTGACGTCGGTCGTCGATTCCGGCCCCCAGGAGCGCCAAGGCGCGCCCGATCGCGATCAGGCTGCGCGAGTTCTCTGGCGCCCTCCAGGCCGCTCGCACGACCCGCAGGGTGCGCTCGCGCTCCGCGTCCTCCCAGGCTTGGAGCGCACGGAGTCCGCGCTCTGGCCGAGGCCGAGCTCTGGCGCGCAGGCCCGCCGCCAGCCAACGCAGGCGCCGGGAGTTCGGGAGCGGGTCCAAGCGCCAGCGACGAAGCCCCTGGAGCGGGCTCGGGCGCTCCGCTGGGCGCGTCAGCAGCTGGCGGACCAGGGAGTCTCGCGGGGCCAGGCGACAGGCCTCGGCCTGGTCCAGGAGGCCCTCGGGGGCGGCGCCAAGGTGTCCTTCGCGGACCAGGGTCCGGCGGAGCCAGCAGCGCAGCGCGAGGACCCTCGCCCGCAGGAGCGGCGTGGCCTGGACCTCGCGCTCGAGGCCCGTGACCCCGTCCAGGCGGAAGCGGTCCGCGAACCACTTCGCGCGGACGAAGGCTTCGTCCACCGCGTCTAGGTTCGAGAGCGCCTCGAGGACCCGCCCTGCCTCCGCGAGGGCGTGGGCTCGCCAGAAGCTCGAGGTCGCGAGCTGGATCGGACTCGCCCCCTCCGCGTGCGCTGCGACCAGCGCCTCGTCCATGGCGGCGACGCCAGCTCTGTGCGCGTCCAGAGCCACCTTGCTGCGGGAGACGACGACCTGAGCGCGGAGTCGAAGCTCGAGGCTCGCAGGCCTGGCGATCAGGACCGCCCTTGCCGCATCCGCGGCTGCTTCGTAGCTCCCGGCGTTGAACAAGCCCTCGGCGCTGAGCAAGCCCTGACGAGGAGCCAAGACCGGCTTGACCCGACGGGCCGGGCGGGGGCGCGCTCCCTTGCGACCACGAATCCGCACCGTGGGGATCTTCCTCTTTGCCTGCCTGAGGCGAGGCTTGGGCGAGGGAGTCCGCGGCTCGGAGAGAGGGCGCGCGCGGGCGGGACGCGGCGCGCGGGCGCCGCGAGCGGCGGGCTCCGGCTTCCCCCCTGAAGGCGACGCCTGACAGCCAGCGAGGAACAAGAGGCAGAGGGGGAGGAGGCGCTTCATGGGGGACCCAATGCAAGCGACTTGCCACGGCCCCTCGCCGGGGAAGGTCGCGCCGTGACTGCGATCGCGAGGTCGGACTGCGAGGTAGGATCCGCGCAACTCGTCACCCGCTGTCGCGAATGGGCACCCGTTTCGTCTAGGGGGCCTCGCTCCGAAGTCACCCCGGAGGTCAGGTGGGCGAAACCAAGGAGCATGTGTTCGGGGAGGCGGAGCCTGAGTTCCGCTGCACGCTGAAGGCGGGCTTTCAGCCCGTACACCTGGGGATCGTCGCGTTCCTCGTCGCTTTCGTCGCCCTCGTGGTCGGCGCCTACAAGCTGAGCGAGTTCCTGCCCTGGATCCCCTCTCCGCTCAGGGTCCTGGCGCCTCTCAGCGTCCCAGTTCTCCTGGCCGCCTTCGTGTTCTGGAGCGACCTGGGTCTTCTTCGGCGCGCCCGCCCCTGCGGTCGCTTCGCCTTCGGAGAGCAGATCGAGGTCACCCTGATCGAGGGCTGGCACGCCCTCCTGTCCTGGGGCGAGGTCCTCTCCTATCGCGAGCGAGGACCCGGCGTCGAGCTCCACACGACCCGGCCGCCACCCAGACCCCACCAGGTCGGACTCCTGCCCGACCTCCCCCAGACCCTCTGGGTCCCGACGAGTGACAAGGAGGAGCGCGCTCGCCTCCTGCGCCTCCTCAAGGCCAAGAAGATCCCGCGCCTGCGCTGACTCGCGCCAACTCGCTCTTCGCGACTCGGCGACTCAATGACAGGTGTCGCCACTGGACTAGCTCTACGGCGCGGTGCTCCGCCCGAGGGAGGCTCGGTCGCGATCCAGGGGCGGCCGCCAAGCGCGGAACCCACCACACACGAAGAGAGGCGGAGCAAGAACGCTCCGCCTCTCGTGTTCGGGGACTGGCGCCAAGCCCTAGCGAGGCGTGACCGCGCCGTTGCGAAGGTCAACCTGAAGGTTGTCGTCAGCCACGGTGATCTGGCTCGTCTTGCCGTCCAGCTCGAGGGTCCAAGCGCCCTTGAGGTAGACCTCGAAGGCGAAGGCGCCGACGGCGTTGGTGGTGGTCTGAACCGTGAACCCGTTGGCGTGGGTCAGCTTGACCACGATCCCCGCGACTCCCTCACCGGCGCGGCAGAGGCCGTCGTTGGTGGTGTCGACGAAGGCGGTCCCGAGGACCAGGGGCAGGTCGCGGTTGGTGCCGGCCAGCTCCTCGCTCACGAAGGTGTCGAAGCGGAAGGTGGTCGCGGTCTTGACCCGGTAGCCAAAGCCCGCCTGACGCCGGCCGCGGAAGTTGCCGATCCCGAGGAGGAGCTCGCGGTGCTTGGGCGGGTTGACGCCGGCGTCGATCATGAACGCGTCGTGGACCTTCTGAGGCGTGTCGAGGAGGTTCCCGCTCGCGGCGCCGACGTTCTCGATCGTGTTGCTGGCGCGATCCGTCCCGTAGCGAGTGTGGAGGTCGTAGCCCGTGTCGAGGGCGCGACCGACGGGGCCGACTCCGTCAGGGTTGGTGTGGCCGTAGAAGGCGCGGGCGGCCATGTCGAGGGTGTGGCGCGTCGCAGCGCGACCCAAGAGCCAGTCGTGAGTCAGGGGCGGGCGGGCCGCGATCTGGCTGAAGTCGAGGCCGAGGCGCGTGCCCTCAGCGGGCGGGTCGCGGCGAGCGCGGTTGATCAGCTCGAGGAGCTCGTGCTCCTCGGGCGTGGGAGAGCCGAGGTTGGCCACGCGACCGAAGGGCCCAGCCGTGGGGTCGAAGTCGAAGCCGTTGGGGAGGGTCAGGCGAGCGCCGCTCGGGAGCTGGACCGTGACGTCCACGGGGCCGGCGGCGTGGGCCGGCGTCTCGCAGGTGATCCGAGCCTCGGTCAAGACCCGGGTCTGGAGGGCCTCGGTGGTGTCGAAGAAGACTCGCGAGCCGGGCAAGAAGCCGCGCCCGCTGAGGGTGACCAGGGTCCCACCGAAGGGGTTCCCCTTGGCGGGGTCGACCTGGGTCAGGGCGGGGCCGGTGTTGTTGGTCCCCGTGCCGGTGGTGTTGCTGTTCGTGCCGCTGGTCTGGCTCGAGGTCACGGCGCTGGTCGAGCTGCTCGAGCTCGAGCTTCGCTTCTTGCTACAGCCTTGGACGCCGACGGCGAGCAAGAGGAACAGGCTGCAAGTGACGATGGTTTGAATGCGCATAAGCACCTCCTTGGGCACCGAGCGCATTCTGAGCATGCACCAGTCCAGGTATGTTCTTAAGGACTTAGGTGCCTAAACGTCTCACGCGCGTTTCAATATCGCTTTCTTTTCATTTCAGGTGCCTCCGGAAGGGACGTATCAGCATGGCGTCGCCGTAGCTGTAGAAGCGGTAGCCCTCGGCGATCGCCTCGCGGTAGGTCTCGAAGAGGCGCTCACGGCCGATCAAGGCGGCCACGAGCATCAGGAGGGTGCTCTCGGGGAGGTGGAAGTTGGTGATCAGGGCGTCGACCGAGGCGAAGGTGTAGCCAGGGGTGATGAAGAGCGTCGTGCGCCCGCTCGGCTCCCCGCTCGCGGCGTAGGCCTCCAGCGCGCGGACCGAGGTCGTCCCGCAGGCCACGACCGGTCCCTCGTGAGAGGCGAGGAGCTCGCGCGTCCGCTCGGGGATCTCGTAGCGCTCGGAGTGCATTTCGTGCTCGCTGAGGTCGTCGACGCGCACCGGGAGGAAGGTCCCGAGGCCAACGTGGAGCACGACCTTGGCCACGGTCACCCCGCGGGCCTCGAGGGCGGCCAAGAGCTCGGGCGTGAAGTGCAGCCCTGCCGTCGGGGCCGCGATCGCGCCGGGGACCCGGGCGAAGACCGTCTGGTAGCGGACGCGATCCGCCGCGTCGGCGGGGCGCTTGACGTAGGGGGGGAGGGGCATTCGCCCGCAGCGCTCGGCCGCCTCCAGGGCCGCCTCCTCCACGAACTCGACCCGGTAGTGCCCGCCCTCGAGGCGCTCGAGGACCCGGAGCGTGGCCTGACCCTCCTCCAGGCTGACCAGCTCGTCTGGGGGCCGGAGGGTGCCTCCGCAGCGAAGCAGCGCTTGCCACCCGCCGCGCGCGTCGGGCTCGGTCAGGAGGACCTCGACCTTGCCCCCGCTCTCTCGCTTGCCGAAGAAGCGGGCTGGGATCACACGCGACTCGTTGAGGACCAGGAGGCTGTCCGGCGGGAGGAGCTCCACGATCTGGTGGAACTCCAGGTGTCGCGGGGGGACGGAATCGTCTCGCTCTAGGACCAGGAGCCTGGAGCCGCTCCGGTCTGCGAGGGGCTCTTGGGCGATCAGCTCGGGGGGGAGCTCGAAGTCGAAGTCGCTGCGCTTCATGGCCGCGAGTTTAGGGGGGGGGCCTCCAAAGAGCTTCCCGCTTTGGAACAGGACTTTGGGTCCGTGGCCCCCGAAGATCTCGCCACAGGTGCGCTATCCTGCTCGCCCTGGAGGGGCTATGACGACTGCAACCGCGGCTGCGACCCAGCAAGAGATCGACTCCCGAATCGACGCCTTCGGGGCAGCCTTGAGCGAGGCCCTCGGCGAGACCTTGGCGGCGGTCCTGGTCTACGGCTCCCTGGCCAAGGGTGACTATGCGCCCCAAGCCTCGGATCACAACGTGGCCTTGATCCTGGCTGACGACCACGCCCAGACCCTGCGGAAGATCGCTCAGGTCATGCGGGACAAGCGCCCCTCCACCAAGACGACGCTCCTCCTCCTCACGACCGAGGAGCTCGAGCACGCTCGCGACGTGTTCCCCCTCAAGCTCCGGGACCTGACCCGCAACCACCGCTTGGTCTGCGGCAGCGACGCCACGCTCCAAGCCTGCGCGCTCTCGACCCAAGACCTGGCCCGCGACTGCGAGCAGCAGCTTCGGAGCCTCGCGATTCGCTCGCGGCGCCTCTTCCTGCGCGGGACGAGCAACCCCGAGCTCCTGCGCCACAACCTCGCGCTCTCCTACAAGGGCATGCTCCCGCCCCTGGCGGGCCTGGTCGAGCTGGAGACTGGCCGGGCCGTCGTGAGCCACGAGGAGATCCTCCGCGAGGCGGGCAAGCTCCTCGGCATCGACGAAGCGCCCCTCCTGGAGCTCCACCGCTGGCACCGCGAGCCGAGCTATCAGCCGGCCCAGTCCCAGGGCAACCTCGTCCTAGACGCGATCATGGATCTCCTGCGAGCCGGGGCGCTGCGGGCCGACGCCCTCCACCGCTCGCAGAGTGGGGGCCTGAGCGACGTGGAGGAAGCCCCGACCGGGCTCGCAGCAGCCGCGGCAGCGCCGGCGGCTGCGCTGGGTGAGTCCAGCGACGACGCCTCGGAAGAGGCCGTCCCGAGCTTCGGCAAGGAGGGCTAGCCTGTGTTGACGCTCCTCGAGCCGCTGCGCGCGATCCCTGGACCAGGCTTCCTGGCGCTCTACGTGATCGCGATGATCTTTCTGCCCATGCTGACCGGGCGCCGCTGGGCCGGCGTCGCGCTCTTGGCCGTGGGCGGGGCCAAGTGCTACTTGGCCATGCACTATCACAAGCCAGCTGGAATCCTGATCGTGCTCCTGATCGTGACCCTGTTCACGCACATTCTCTCGGACTGGGAGGGCGGGAGCTCAGGCGGGTCTTGCAGCGGCGGCGGGTTCTTCTTCTTCGGCGGCGGCGGCTGCGGGTCGAGCTGCGGGTCGAGCTGCGGGTCGAGTTGCGGTGGCGGCTGCGGCGGCGGCTGCGGCGGCTGCGGCTGAGATCAAGCTCCACTCCACTGCCCACCCAAGCGAGCGCCCTCGAGTGACCTCCTTCGCCGAGCGAGTCGCCCAGCTCCCGGCCTTGGGTGTGGGCCTCGGGTATCGGGGGCCGCTCCGGGCCTGCTTTCGTGATTCGGCGGCGCCCATAGCCTGCGTCGAGGCCACGGCCGAGCACTTCTTTCGTCACGACAAGACGCCGCCACCCCGACCGCCTGAGTTCGCGGCGCGTCCGGTCTTAGTCCACGGCCTCGACCTCTCGCTCGGGACCCCGGGGCCCCTAGTGGAGGACTACGTCCAGCGCTTCTTGGCGGTGGCCGAGGGCCTCGACGCGGCCTTGATCAGCGACCACCTCGCGATCACTCGCACGAGCGAGGTCGAGCTCGGCCACCTGAATCCGGTCCCGCCGACGCGCGCGACTCGAGACGGAGTCGCGGCCAAGATCAAGGAGCTCCAGGCCCGGGCTGATCGACTCTTCCTCCTCGAGAACGTGACCACCCACCTCCGCCTCCGCGGCGATCTGTCCTTTCCGGACCTCTTGAACGGGATCTGCGAGGCCGCCGACTGCGGGATCTTGCTCGACGTCACGAACCTCTACGTGAACGCCAAGAACTTCGGCGGAGACCCCTTCGAGTTCCTCGATCGGATCGACCTCGCGCGGGTCGTGCAGCTCCATATCGTGGGCTACGAGGAGCGAGGAGGTCGCCTCTACGACACCCACCAGGTGGACATTCAGGAGCCGCTCTTCGACTTGGCTCAGGCCGTCTTCGAGCGCTCCCACGCGCGGGCCGTGATCGTCGAGCGCGACGGGCACTACCCGACGACAGACTCGCTCTACGCCGAACTCGAGCGCCTGAGCGCGCTCCTGAGCGCCGCCCGCGAGGCAGGCCAGTGAGCGCGGCAGCCGTCGACGTCGTGACCGCCCTCGGGCGCCTCCTGAGCTCCGGCCCCGAGCGGCGGGCCTTCGCCGAAGACCGCCAGGTTTGGCTCGAGCCCCTCGGCCTCGAGGAGCCCGGGGAGCGCGAGCTCTTCCTAGAGTTGGAGCTGGGCGAGCTCGAGGCCCAAGCTCGCGTCTTGATCGAAAAGCGCGCGGGTGAGGTCGCCGAGCGACTCCCGCGGACCCGAGCCAGATTGGGTCAGGAGTTCGCGCCTCTCTTCGCGCGCTTCAGCGAACTGGGGTGGCCGCGGGGCCACCTCCGCCACCTCTATGACGCCTTGGGCTTCCTCCACTGGCTGCGTCTCGAGGTGCCTAGCGCCCCGCACAGCCTCGACGAGCTGGCCGTCGTCGCGGAGTTAGCTCGTCGTGAGGGCCGCTCGCCGGTCATGACGGGCTTCGCGCACCACGCGGACCTTCCGCTCAGCTCGGCCTACCTGGGCCTCCGCTTCGGGGGCCGACGTCTGCGGCTCTTGCTTCCCCTCCCCTTCCCGAGCGCCCTCGGGCGACGCTGGGCTTGGCGACGACCTCGAGGGACACCATGAGCGACGACCTCCCCTCTCCTGAGACCTCTCGCGGGCCCCTATGGGCTTGGACCACGGCCTGGAGCCTCCAGGGCGGCGCGGCCCTGCTCGCGGCCTGGGTCTGGCCGGAGCCGGGCTGGGCTCAGTTCAGCCTGATGGGCCTCGGGGCGGGGCTCCCGCTGGTCGGGCTCTATGTCTACCTTGGCCGACGAGGGAGCCCGAGCTAGGCGAAGCGTGGCGGACTCCGCTCAAGGGTCGTGATCAGGCCACGCGAGCGCTGAGGGTCGCGTGCTGCTCGACGGCCATTCGAAGGGTCTCAGCCTCCGAGGCGACGTCGTGGATTCGGCACTGGTAGCTGACCCCGGCGACCGTGATCACGTCACCGCTGGAGAGCTGGAGGGTTCCGTGGATTCGCCACCCGTTGACCGAGGTCCCGTTGGCCGAGCCGAGGTCGCTGACGGTGATCCCTTCGTTCTCGTCCACCATGATTAGGCAATGGCGCCTGGAGGCCTCGACTGCCCAGACCTGGACGTCGCAGGCGGGGTCGCGTCCGACCAGGGTCGGGCCCAGGTCCAAGAGCCACGCCTCACGGGTTCTCTGGCAGATCAGCGTTACGTCCTTCATGGCGTCCTCCTGACCGCTCTTGGGGGCCTACCGCGCTCGCGTTACAGCGAGTTGAGGATTCGAGGCCAAGAGCAGAGTGGCCCGGTTCCAGAGTGGGCCCTGGCTGGGCTCGGCTCGCGCCCCCGACGCCCGAAGGCTAGATTCGCCGAGTGCAGATCGGTCCCTACCTCGTTCAATCCGAGCTCGGCCGCGGGGGCATGGGCGTCGTCTACGAGGTCGTCGACCCCCAGGGTCGGAGCTTCGCGCTCAAGCGGCTGAGGGCCGAGTCCAACACCGACGACCAGCTTCGGCTGCGGCGGATCGGTCGCGAACTCGAGGCTCTGGGGCGGATTCAGCACCCCGGCGTGGTCCGAGCCCTCGACTCAGGCTGGGACTCGGGCGCGTTCTACATCGTGATGGAGCTCGTCCGCTCGCCCTCCCTGGGGGCTCGGCTTCAGCGCCAGGGAGCGCTCCCCCCAGGGGAAGCGGCGGCGCTCTGCTTCGGTCTGGCTCAGACCCTTCACGCGCTCCACGGTCAGGGGATCCTGCACCGGGACGTGAAGCCGGACAACGTCCTCGTCGACGGAGGACGTCCTCGATTGACCGACCTGGGACTGGTCCAGCTCTACGACGAGCAAGAGCAGCTGACCCAGACGGGCACGGCGGTCGGGACGCCAGGGTTCTGCGCGCCAGAGCTCCTCTCGCGTCGGAGCGGGGAGAAACCCACCGCCGCGGTCGACGTCTACGGCTTGGGGGCCACCCTCTACGCGCTCTTGACAGGTCACCCGCCCTACGAAGGTGCCTCGGCCTACGAGATCGCGGTCAAGACCCTCGAGGGCCCTCCGATCTCTCCCAGCCGACGCCTGGCGGCAGAAGGGAGCAGCAACGCTGAGCAGCGGGCCGCGGTCGAGCGCTTCGACGAGCTCGTCCTGCGTTGCCTCGCCAAGGACCCCGGGGATCGCTACCGCAGCGCGCAGGACGTAGCGGCGGCCCTCGAAGAGCTCATGCGCGCGGACGACGAGGAACAAGAGGCGCCGGGCAAGCTCCTGATCCCTGTGCTGGTCGTCGTCGCCCTCGGGCTGGTCTTGGGAGCGGTCTCTGCGGTCCTGAGTCCCGAGGACTCGCCGGACCTGGTCAGGATCGAGACGTCCGCCTCGGCGACGCCGAGCGCCCGCGAGTCGAGCCCGAACCTGCAGGCGCCCAGGCCGTCGCCCGTCGTCCTCCAGCCCACGTCCAGCACGCAGCTCGATCAGATCGAGGACTTCCTCGACCCGGGCGCGGAGCCGGGGCCAACGCCCGGCCTCTCACTTGAAGTCGAGGGGCCTGAGGATCTGAGGACGCTCGGGCGTCTGGCCCCGCATGTCTGGCAGGGACGCGGGAAGACCTGGGAGCTGAGCAAGGAGCCGGGAGGGTTCGTCGGGCTGCGGAGCGTGCCGGGCGAGAAGGGCGCGATCTCGATCCGCTATTTCGAGCTGCGGAGGACCGTCGTCGGCAAGAGCCTCAGCGCGCGCGTGACCGTCGAGGTCGACCCGGACCAGGAAGGAGTCGCTGGAGGACTTATTTACGGACGCACGGATCTCCGCGACTACTACCTGATCGGGATCACGAACCTCGGAACTCGCTTCGTCAAGCAACGGACCAAGCAGGGGCTCCAGGATCGGATCTCTGGGACCCTCAAGCCGGGACCTCATTCGTTTGGAGTCAACGAGGACGGCAGGCGACTCTCGATCAACGTCGACGGGCGCACGATCATGGGCCTCGGCGGGGCCGTCGACCCTGAGGCGCGCGTGGGAGTGTTCGTGCTCGGAGCGGGGTTGGTGAAGGCGCGGACCTTCGAGTTCGAGCTCCGCTAGCGCCGCCATTCGTGACGAGGTGCAGGAGCGGGGCGGCAGCCCTCTGGCGGCTTGGCGGGTAGGCTGATGCGTTCGAAGGCTCTGGCGCGGACTCGAAGCCAGCCCCCTCTGCCGAGGAGAAGGCGTGAACGTCTCCTGCCCACACTGTCAGACGCCATACACGATCCCTTACGGGACGCACCCGCAGACGATCTTCACCTGTGCACGCTGTGGAGGGCAGGCTCCGGTGGGGGCCATGCCCCCGGTGGGTCCGCCTCAGGGCCACCCGCCGGTCGGCTACCCGCCTCAGCCGGGCTATCCGCCGCCCGGGTATCCGCCGCAGCCGGGCTATCCGCCCCAGGGTGCGCCTGGCTACCCGCAGCCCGGCTACCCGCAGCCCGGCTATCCGCAGCCCGGTCCGCCGGCGCCGCAGCCTGGAGCACCAGGCTTCGCGATGCCCGGGCCGCCGGCGCCGCAGCCTGGAGCACCAGGCTTCGCGATGCCCGGGCCACCGGCGCCGCAGCCTGGAGCACCAGGCTTCGCGATGCCCGGGCCACCGGCGCCGCAGCATGCAGCACCAGGCTTCGCGATGCCCGGGCCACCGGCGCCGCAGCCTGCAGCACCAGGCTTCGCGATGCCTGGTCCACCCGCGCCTGCCCAGGCCGGCTCCGGAGAGCACGTCATGCCGGTGTCGGTGACGCCGGTGTCGGTGACGCCGGTATCGGTGACGCCGGTGTCGGTGACGCCGGTGTCGGTGACGCCGGTATCGGTGACACCGGTGTCGAATGCGCCCTCTGGGCCAGCGCTCTCCCCCTCAGGCGGAGGCGGTCTGGACCTCCTCCCCGACGAGGAGGAGGAAGAGGTGCACGAAGAGGCGGAGATCGAGGAGGAGGAGGAAGAGGAGGCACCTCGCTCGCGCCGAGCACCCTCGGGTCGGAACAAGGCTCACCGCAGGACCTCGTCTCGCCGCAACCGCGCCTTGGCGGAGACGGACGAGTTCGAGGACGAGGAGGCCTTCGGGGGTGGGGCACGTCAGCCCAGCGGCCCGGACCCGAAGCTCTTGGCTGGGATCGGAGTGGCCGTAGTCGCGGTCCTGGTCGGTGGCTTCTTGGTGCTCAACTCTGGCTCCGACGACCCCCCTCAGGTCCGCGTGACTCGGAAGTCGCCGAAACCTTCGAGGAGTAAGGCGACGCCCAAGAGGTCGCGTCCGCCGAAGGTCAAGCCCAAGGGGGCGACCAGCGGCCGGGCCGCCTACGCGGCGCTGAGGAGGGCCTGGGGAAGAGACGGTCTGAAGGACCTCGACGCCTTGGGCGCGACCCTGACGGCGCGAGGTCGCGGGAGGCTGCTCGAGCTGGCCTACGAACGCTACCGCGTCAAGGACCCCGCTGGTCACGCGAAGACATGTAAGACAGAGGGGATCGACGCGGAGGGGCTCGGCGACCTCGAGGCCCTCGGCGGCGAGCTCTGGTCCGAGCGCTACGAGGTCTTGGCCCGCAGCGTCGAGGACCTGCAGGTCAAGACGCTGACCGGACTCAAGGTCCGCGGGAAGGGCGGGAGCGGCTATCTGCGCTTGGCCGTGGGGCGGACCTCCTTCGACGCGCGCTTCGAGTTCGTGCAGGACGAGTCGGGCTGGCTCCTGGACTTCCCCGACCCGATCTACCCCGCCCTGCGCGCCCTGGAGGGGCTCGAGCGAGCCCTCGTGCTCCTCAAGGAGGGCAAGGCCGCCGAGGCCTTCGAGCTCCTGCGCGACGCCCCCCAGACGAACGCCAAGGCTAGCCGCGCGCGGCTAGACGCGCTCAAGGCCTTGGCGCAAGGCGCCGTCGACGAGGCCGCCAAGTCGTCTCTCGAGGACCCTTTGGCAGCGGCCGAGAGGCTGCAGGCCTTCGAGGCCAAGTATCGCGACGCCTTGGCTGGCACGGGCCTCGACGAGTCCTTGCGCAAGGTCCTGGTCTCGCTGAAGGGTCCTGAGGCGACGGCGGACGAGCCTCCCGAGCGGGCCGCCGCTGCCGAGAAGCGCGCCAAGGAAGGGCTGGCGCGGGTCGAGGCGCTCCAGGCCCGGATCCGCTCCGAAAAGGGCTCGCTGACCAAGGCCCTGAGCGCAGAGCTGGAGCGGGCGCGGGCCGAGTCTCGTAAGGCTCCCATGAACCTCAAGCTGACCCAGGGCTTCTCCCTGGGGGGTGCGGTCTTGGTGGATCGGAACGAGCAGGGGTTCAAGGTCAACGCGACCGAGGGCGCGGCGGCCCGCTCCTGGAGCAGCGTGCCGGACGCGATCGCGCTCAAGCTGCGGCGCCTCGGGGTCCGCGAAGACGACGCCCAGGACCAACTCCGCTTCGGCTACTGGGCCCTCAAGCAGCGCCTGTTCAAGGAGGCGGACCGAGCCTTCGAGCGGGCGATCAAGCTCGACGGCGCCCTCTCCAGCAAGGTCCCCAACGTGGCCGAGCTCGAGGAGGCCTCGCGGGTCTTCAACGGCTCCTATAGTCAAAAGGGGACGAGCGTCACCATCGAGTATCCCTTCCGCAAGCAGGACGAGGGCAAGGACTGGGCCTTCGCCCCCTTCCGGGGGACCTCGGCCAAGGTCCAGGACGGAGCGCTGGAGGCGACCGGGCGAGGGATCTTCGTCGTCGGCACCCAGGAGATCGGCTTCGACGGGCGCTGCGACCTCCAGGCCACTATCGAGAAGGTGTCTGGGGATCACGGCGGCTGCTTCGGGATCGGGTTCGACACCGACGGGAACGACGCGGTCTGGTATCTGGTCTCGGTCTATCCCAAGCACCGCTTCCTGCGGCTCTATCGCTACCGAAACGGGAACCTCGAGACCCTCAAGGAGAAGCGAAAGGCGGTTCGACCGACGGGGAGCACGGACATTCGGGTCGTGATCAAGGGCAACTCGCTCAAGGTCAGCTCGCGGGGCCAGACGCGGATCGCGGTCAACATTCCGACGCCGAGCTGGAACGGGACGCGGGTCTTCGTCGGAGGCGCGGGCCCCATGAAGCCGGCCACGATTCGGCTGAGCAAGGTCAAGCTCCAGGGGCACGTGCGCTTCGCCTGGTTGCGGAAGTCCTTCGCGCGTCTAGACGCGTTGCTCTTCAAGGCCCTCAGCCGGGCGGGCGAGCTCCCGGTGTTCGGGGCGGGCGCTGCGGACCGGCCGATTGACACCGCGCTCTCCGCCGAGGACGAGTTCAGCCTCTCCAAGGTCTCACCGCAGGCGGTGCAGGCCTATCGGAGGGCCGTCTCTCAGATCGGGAGCGACGACTACCGGGTCCTCTACAAGGCCGCAGACAACATCGGCAACGCGATCCGGGTCAGCCCCGACTTCGCGGCGGCCTACCTCCTCCGGGCGCGCCTCTTTCACAAGATCGGGAGCGCCTTCCTGGCCGAGCGCGACCTCGCGATCGCATGCCGCCTGGCTCCGCGCTTCTATGAGGCCCAGGCCTTCCGAGCCCGGGTCCTGCTTGACATTGGGCGGCCCAAGGAGGCCCTCGCTCAGGCCGAGGCGGCGATCAAGAACGCTCCTGGAGCGGCCGAGGGCTACATAGCTCGGGGTCTGGTCCGCTTCTCTCAGGACCAGCTCGAGGTCGCCCTCGAGGACCTCGAGTTGGCCCGCGCCCTCTCTCCTTGGGAGGAGGAGCTGGTGGGGCTGACCCGCAACGTTCAGAACGTGATCAACGGTCCGCCTTGGGCTCGGCGCTTCGACGCCAAGACGGAGAACTACTTCGTTCAGACCAACGTCTCAGCCACCGCAGCCCAGGCCTACGCCGAGCTCCTCGAGGCGGGTCGAGCGCATTACGCCAAGACCTTCCCGCTTCCGGCTGACGGGCGCCGCTCCAAGGTCTTGATCTTCGACACCCAGGAGGGCTACCACGGCTACTCCGAGCTCAGCATCAACGATCGGGTCGAGTCCACCCTCGGGTGCTACCTCCCTCGCTATCGTCAGCTCTTGCTCTTCGAGGAGAAGGGGAGCAAGACGCAGGACAAGACGATTCAGGTCCTCCTCCACGAGGGCTTCCACCAGTTCATGCACCAACTCGTGCCCGACAACGCGATCCCCTTCTGGCTGAACGAGGGGCTGGCGGAGTTCATGAGCGCCGTCGAGGTCAAGGGCGGCCGCGTCGGGCGGACTGGCCTCGTCCTTAAGGGACGGCTGGACAACCTCCGCTACTTCGTCAAGGCCAACGGGGGCCGCCCAATGGCCTTCCCCAAGATCATGCAGGAGACGCCTCAGGAGTTTTACTCCGGGACCGTGTGGGCCAAATATGCTCAGGCCTGGAGCATGGTCCACTTCTTCGAGCTCGGGGCGACGCCGGACGTCAAGAGCCGCTACAAGCGCTACCTCAAGGCGCTGCGAGAGGGGACGCCGAGCAAGGAGGCCTACGCCGAGTCCTGGAGCGGGGTGGACTGGAAGGCGATCCAAGCGCGCTGGTGGGCCCACGTAGAAGGCATGAAGTAGAGACCCTCCCAGCTAGCGAGGGCGAGGATCGAAGTAGTCGCGGACCATGCGGCGGTATCGCTCCGGAACTCGCTGGTCTTGGAGGCGCTTGAGCTCGCGCTTGAGCTCCGTGGGAGTCAATCCTTCGACTCCAAGCTTGGCTTCGCCGCCCGCCGCTTGGACTTCCACGACCCGGCCGCCTTTCCGCTGGCGGCGGCCCACCTGGGTGGCCTCGCCCCTTGAGGGGTCCGGCTTCGGTTTGGCCTGAGCGCCGGGCTTGGAGCCCGCGCCGGGCTTGCCCTTTGCGCCGGGCTTGGAGCCCGCGCCGGGCTTGGAGCCCGCGCCGGGCTTGCCCTTTGCGCCGGGCTTGCCCTTTGCGCCGGGCTTGCCCTTTGCGCCGGGCTTGCCCTTGGCGCCGGGCTTGCCCTTGGCGCCGGGCTTGGACCCCGCGCCAGTCTTGGACCCCGCGCCAGGCTTGGACCCCGCGCCGGACTTGCCCTCCATACCAGGCTTGCCCTCCGCGCCAGTCTTGGACCCTGCGCCAGGCTTGCCCTTTGCGCCGGGCTTGGAGCCCTTTGCGCCGGGCTTGCCCTCCATACCAGGCTTGCCCTCCGCGCCAGTCTTGGACCCCGCGCCAGGCTTGCCCTTTGCGCCGGGCTTGCCCTCCGAGTCGGGCTCACCCTTCACACCAGGCTTGGGCTCAGGCATGGCCTGGCGCAGTCGCTCGAGGACCTCGGGATCCATGGACTGGAGGCGGTCGCGGAGGCTGTCCTCGAGCTTCGCGCTCCCTTCGGGCCGCTCGCCCTTCTGGCCGAGGTCTTGAACGTCCTCGGGGGGCATGGACTCCTTGAGATCGGCGAAGGCCTTCCCCAGCTTCTCCAAGTCCTTGTCGCTGAGCTTCCCCAGGAGCTTCTCGAGGCCGGCGTCTCCGAGTGGGTTCGGCGGCGGAGCCTCGCCGCCCTCCGGTCGATCCTCAGGGTCCCCCATGAGGTCCTTGAGGTCTTTCACCTTGTCGGCCAGCCCTCGCAGATCCTCGGCGTCGAGCTCCTTGATCATCTTGGCCGCCATGTCCATGACCGCAGGAGGGACGTTGGGACCGCCTCCCGCTGGGACGTCCATAGGGTCGAACTCGGGGTCGTCCTCTGGCTTCTCGCCGGGCTGCTGCTCGCCGGGCTGCTGCTGGCCGGGCTGCTCTTCGCCAGGCTGCTGCTCGCCGGGCTGCTGCTCGCCGGGCTGCTCTTCGCCAGGCTGCTGCTCGCCGGGCTTCTGCTCGCCGGGCTGCTCTTCGCCA
>Ga0316202_10000840_pt1 | contig 28086 bp, 33 predicted proteins | sample 3monrhotite_MG_FD_204934 | JGI IMG/M metagenome (GOLD analysis project Ga0316202, IMG submission 204934) | Microbial mat bacterial communities from mineral coupon in-situ incubated in ocean water Damariscotta River, Maine, United States -... | ecosystem: Environmental > Aquatic > Marine >... | reverse complement strand
GCCTTTTTCTAATTGAACCTGAATGATTTCATCCGTTTGGGATAGTTGCCAAGTTTTTACAAATACAATTTCATCTCCGTTCTCATCTAGGACAGTTCCATCGGGAAGTATCTGCATTGTATTGAAGATAGGGGCATCGGGTGTTTGTGCAAATGCAGTTGGAAGTAAGAATACCATTAAAGGAATGATTAAGAGTAACTTGGAGTTCAAGGTCAATCCCTGCCGCGTGCTGCTGCCGTCATCAATACCTTGATCACGATGATTACGATTCCCATCGTAGGCATCAACGGAACCAGATACTTGACGGTGGTTTCGTTTTGCTCGTAAATTCCAGACCAAACGCATGCGGCGGAAGTCAGTGAGGTGTCACATGCGGTAGGATCCAAAATCCCTGACGAGTCGGCCACCGTAAAGAATGCACCAAATATCATCGGCATCATTGTAAAGGCGATGCCGTAAGTTATGACAAAGAGAATTAAGGACAGTCCTAAATAAACAAGAGAGCTCACAAACTAACGATACTTTACCGAGTAATTAACTTTTGATAATTAAAAAGAAAAAGGGAGAAAGTTTCTTAGGAAGTTTTTAGTTTCTCTAAGAAAGCATTCTAACAACTGTAAGAACAACTACTGCTGCCAATACAATTAGGGTGATAATCAAGAGATTATAACCGGCTTGTGATTGTGCGTTGTTGTTTTCACATTGTAATGCCCATCCGGTTTGTGTTGCACCGGATGTGCTGTCGTATCCTGAGATCTGAGTACAATCTGTTGCTGCACCGCCGAGAATCAGTGTACCGATTCCGAGCATGATTGCTACAGCTATGAAGGCCCCAACATATCCCATTAGTGAATTGTCTGCCATTATGTTTTAGCGAGGTATTACCGAGCATATAACCATTCAACGCTTTTCATTTTGGTTGAAACTTTAACTACTCGTGTTTCATCGGCTCTGCAAATCTGTCGTTGTCGACACACTCCTGATATATCGCATGCAGTTTCAAGTGCTGGTCCTCTGTCAGTTCGTTATGCGGTGTGATGTCACCTGGCACATCCCTGTCCAGCATGTAGTTGCTGATGGTATCGCAGCTCCAATAGTCATAAAACTCCAACGTACCTGTGTAGGAAAACCATACAAGTAAAATCAATGCCACCGCACCTGGAACCACGATCAGTCCGGAATACTTCCACTTGTAGAACTTTGTAAATCGGGAGACAGTTTTGGTCTTCATTGCTACACCTTGGTCTGCTTGAACAGTATTATCTTGATAATTCCGGTTGCACCTACTGCCGCCAAGATCAATCCGTATCCTATTACCATTTCTGGGAAAGCCCATGAGGATATTGGCAGCATTACGATGCCTATGGCAAGGGGATAGATCACAGTTTGATACTTCATGTATGTGATGATAATCAAAATTGAGACAATGACCAGGGTAAAGTATCCGCCCATCACCCACTCAAACGGCATCAGTGTGGCCTTAATGAAGTCTTCCTCAAACCCACAGTTTTGCCACATCTCGGTTCCAGCGGTATAGTCCATAAAGCAGGGGGTTGTCTCTGCCACATCTACAGTCGTTTGTGCATGTACAGATTCCGTAAGTCCGGCAGAAAACAGAACAGTTGCCATAATTGCAAAAAGTACAACCCCTACGTTCATCATACTTGTTAATCACTCGTTATCTTTTATCTCTATCTAAACGGGTCGTACCACTTTTTTTCTTTCAAAACCTTGACACCCTCGTCTGCCAAGCCATCGCCAAGTTCCTTTCTCAGTGAATCGTTGCCCTTGTGTAACTCCTGGTGTGCCTTGATCACCATGTCCTTGTTGTTCTTGATGTGGTCCATCAGGCCGCTGTTTAGTTTTGCCTGCAAGTCCAAGCACTGCTGGCCAAGTATCATCAGTTCGTTCTCGTCATATTCCATGCCACATTTTTTCACCGCACTTTTTAGCATCTTTATCCTTGTATCCAGCGGTGCTTTTGAAAACGGCGACACGCCATGAACGATATATTTTATCAAAACAATCTTCTTTTCCCTGTCAGTCAGTGGAACGATTACGTCAGTCATTGTTCCAACTCAACGTTGTCCAGCATTGTTTTCATGTTTGATGACAGTTTGTTGTAGTCAACCTCGCCGTTGTTCACCGCAACCTTCAGTTCCTCTGGGGTGTACTTTGCCTGAATCGCCGCATCTGAGTAATCATTGCCGGCACCAGGATTCACAAAGCCCTGTGTCGGTGACGGCAGACCGCCCAGTCCGTCACCTATGGTACTCATCGAGTCGGTAAACTCAAAGATTCCGTCAAACATTCCCTGGTCGGCAGCGTATGCAATGCCGCCAATCATCACAACGCCCATCAGTGCTATCACCGCAAGCTTCATGATGTTTGCAGAGCTTTTCACAGGCGAGTTGGTCATTGCCTTTATCTCGCTGTTTGCCCTGTGATACTGCTGAAGCAATCCCCCAAGGTATGATGGGGATGTTGCGATTAGATCATTGTGAATAAACTCTGTTATCTTCTTGACTGGCGTGACAATCTGTTCAATGTTTAGCTCGTCAAGGTATTCCTTGATCTGTCTGATTTCGTTTGGAAACTCTCCGTCTTTCTTTGACACGACATCCAGCAGTTCCGTAATGTTGTGGGGTTCAAACTTTGCCTTTTCTCTTTTGGCAAACACTGACAGAACCTTGTAGGCGGTTTTGTCCAGCTTTGGAAGTGAGTTTGTTTTTAGTATAAGTTCAATCTCCTTGACCTCAGGTTTCAAAGATGAGTAGTGTGACGTGTCATACTGTATGACCCTGAATGACTTGGTAAGCGTTTTGTAGTGCGTAAGTACCCTTGCATCTTTTAGGGTAAAGGCAAATACGGTTCCGTCAAGATCTGCCAGAAAATAGTTTCCGATGCTGTGCTTTATCGGAACGTAATGAATGCGGTCCTCTGAGTCCGTAATCTCGGCGGTGATGTACTTGCTGGTTAACTGGTCACGACCATTTAAAATTGCCATAATAACACATCCACAGACTAACGAGTCTGTAACGTGTTAATAAATTGTACCCCCAACTCCGGTGAGTAAGGGGGTGTGGTCTGCACAGTCTAGTTTGTGGATGTTAAACTCTACAGCCTGAAAGCAGTCGCACGTAATGCAATTAAAATCTTCAACGGTTTTTGATTTCTCTGCCTTTGGAATTGTATGTTGTGAATCTTCCAGACAGTTGAGACTGTTTTTTCACCGCACCGTCACCGTACTGGTAGACAGTTTTCTCGGTGTTTTTTGAAAAGGCATCGGTTTCTTTTCTGGGCTTACGCTTGTGCTTTACCAGTTTCTTATAACCCATGATATCTTTTCTTGTTGCAGTATGAACAACTAGAACCCTTGTATGTTTTGCCGCATTTTATGCAGAGTTTTTTACCACTCATCTTGAACCTTTTCCCATACGGTTTTTTTACTTTTGATTGGCAGTTTTTTCTTTATGCTCAAAATAATTTACCTCTTTTCTTTTTAGCCTGTTTAACAACATGAAGATCCCATTTTGGTGCTTTAACTTTCTGCATGACTTGTTATTTTATCGGTAATATTTATGATTTAGACTCTTTTTTCTTCTTCTTAATATAGGAGCTGAATGATCCATGAAAGTCGCTATCGTCACGATACTGTTTGCCAAGCAGCCTTTCCTTTTGGTATCGAGTTAAAGTGATTCTAATCTTTACCTTTCCCACAAACGTTAAATGCTCGGTAATTAATTAAATCTTTGGTGGATGTGTGTGGGTCAAAACGATGAAATTCTTAATGGCTTAGTTAAGGGAGTGATCACATCATGTCAGACTAACAAGATAGTCGAGACTAAGAACGGTGAACTGGTCAACGAACAGATACTAAACGACAATGCCTTTTGGACCAAGATGCACTCTGTTGCTTCAAACACTTTTGGTCATACCGTTTACGAGTTAAACGAGTGGGAAAGAACCGGCAATGATGCACCTCGCAACATGTGTTCAGAACGTGCAGAGGACATAATGCGTGATGTCTTTGACATCGGACAGTCAATGAGAAGGGCAATCGATGCCAAATCTTCCGAGAGCATCGGAGTGAACAGGCAGACACAGAATACCACCATCCTTGGAATGATGGGAAAGAACAAACAGGAACGTGTCATCACCTTCAAGGATCAGGCCAAGAAGTCACTGTTCAGTTCCTTCATGGGCAAAGAACAAGACAGGGCGGCTGACGAAGAATGACCGCACCTGACGAGGTAGAGTGCAAGGATGAAATGTGTGAGTGGCAAAACGTTGGAACATGCGGCTACTGTGACGAGCATTGCGAGTGCGGAGAGGAATATGATTAAGGAGTTTATTCACAATGAAGTATTTTTGTGGAGATATGCGTTAACTTGGAATTTCTGGAAGTTGTTCTTAACAGGGAAGTTGGGATAATGTTTGATTTTATAAGATATTTTCAATGCTGTTGGGAAATATTCAAAGAGGATTTCAAAGATATTAAAAAGGATAAACTAAAATGAACAACCTAGGAATCTTTGGAATACTTGGATTTATCCTAATGGGATTCTCAGCAGGGTGGCTGTGTCTTGCAACTGTCATTGGCATTCCAGGCGGTACAGACATTGGTACGGTAGGTGTCATACTGTTTGGAATCGGGCTGGCAATTGTCATCTATCTTTTGTCTAAACTCAAGTCAATCGAGGTTAAGGTCGTGGATGATGAATGAGTCACTGGGATAAAAAGAATACGAGTTTTCTATTAACTAGAAACAGAATGTTATTGCTGACTGGCAGTTGGTGTGGCATTGGCTTTCTTCTTGGATTCATTGTATTTTCTTAACAGCTTCACTCCAGTGAATGACAAAGCACCGATGGCAACTGGGAAGAATATCATTGCAGCATCGACAAAGCACATGATATAACGAGAGTTTACTGAGTAATTAAGATTTCTTTTCCCACTTTTTCTTTAGGTCCAGCAATGTCGGGGTTGTACAAGAATCTGTGCAGTGTTTCTTCTTCCAGGGCTGTGCCTTGTGCAGACAGGAGTCGCACAGTTTGATGTTGTTTCTGATGACATACTTTGTTATGCTCTCAAAGCATTGGCCGCAGATCATTTGTTTTTATTCCTCTGCAAGTCTTTTACTTTCTCAGGATCTATGTCTGTAAGATACTTTGATGATAGTGTTGTTTTGTCATTGGAGTAGTTGTAATGGTCTGCCAACTCCTGAAACTGTGGCAGTTTGTCAGCGACATACTTGTTGATGTAGGTCAGGCAGTGCTTTACAGACTTTGGATACACGTTAATTCCGTTCTTCCACAGGGTCAGTCTTACAGCGTTACGAGCCACACCCCTGCCAAACTTGTGTTCCATGTCAGCCAGGAACTCAGCGGCAGGCACTCTGTCTGCTTTGGTAAGACTTCCTTGCGAGTGATTGCATATTGGACAGTTAGGTTCAATCCAATCCCTCATTGGAGATACGATTATTCTGAGCTTGTCTACGTTGTGAAACAGTATGGGTGCAAACGGCTTCTGATACCTGTATGTAAAGAACTGGTCCTTCTTGCCAAGTGTGAAGGTATACTTGCCTTTATCCAAGGCCACTGCAATAATCTTCTGAAACCTGTACAGTAGCTTCTGATAGTGATTGCCAACAAGCTTTAGCATGTTATCCATCTCACTACTTCCCACAGTAACAAAGAAAGAGAATTGAGCCTGTCTGAGATATTTTTGCAGAGCCAGTGTATAGTGAGTGATCATAATAATTACAATCTTAACATCAATGTCACTGCCATCTTCCTTTGATCTAAGATGTCTAATCTCTGTCATTTTTTGTTTGATTTCCTCTATCTTGTCCTTATTCTTTTTACTTGAGATAAAGGATACATCATCAAAGATCAGTACGGTGTTTACAGGTTCTAATTCCAAGACAGTTTGTTCAAAGTTTAGCAGTTCTTCCTTGGTAAACTCCTTTACAGTAAACGGGATTCCATACTTCTTATTTGCGTAAAAGTGTATGAGGTGGCTGATGGTCCTGGCTAATGTTGTCTTACCCATTCCCATGTCTCCAACGATGTTTATCTTCACGACATCCACCCTTCTTACCGTACGAACTATTTGTCGAGCCACTGCCTGTATAGAATGGCCACGAATCATCGGCTCGTCATTCCAGTTTATGACGGTGGGTTTGTTGTCCTTGCCGTTGGTCGAATATGATATTGTTTTCTTTTTGACTTGCATCAGTCGTCATCCTCGTCTTCTTCAGTGTCGTTAAACGCACCCTCTGCTGAATAGTCGTTTCTTATCTTTGCTAGCTGGTGGTCAATCTCAGCCTTGGCATTGAACCACCATTCAGTCATTGTTTCATGCAGGTCAATCTGTACAATGTGCGGCTTTATCTTTGGCGGTTCTGGGATTACCTTATAGTAGAATGGATTCTCTCGTTCCGTCACGACCATCTGTGAGGATGATATCTTGTTCTTGGCATTGCACGTTGGACAGTACCATGCCTTTGTGTATCTCTCACTGGTGATCGTATAGTCGATAAAAGAGTTCAGGGTGTCTATGACATCAACGTCAGTAAAGTCAAACTCTATTCCGCACTCCTGACAAATGATTGCCTTTGCGTTGTGTGTAAGTTGCTTATACTTTTCAGTATTGATTTCTATTCTGTACTCGTCAGGCATCAAGGCGTTCATGCACTGTACAGCACTTATGCAGTCATAGTATTCATGGCTGGTCAATGCGGCACGACCTTCAACATGGTACTGTTTCCAGTACCCGTTTAGATCAGGAAGCTTCGCCTGTATTAGAACACACCCACGTCACTCACTCGTTATACACTTGTTAAAAATATATCTTTGATTATTTTTTTTTCAATTTTTTAATTCTGTACAGGTGGGCGATGTCTCAAACTGCTGTACAGACTATAAGGCAGTCAGTCTCACGCCATGAGATATATACTTACGAGCCGAGACAACTACTAAATGTTACACGCATGTAATTATGAGAAGTTTTTGTTAATGCTTTTACTAGTCACGATAATCTACTAGTAATGATTAGACCCATAAACCGTATTAGACTTGTGATTTAATTGGAATTGGTATACATTAACTACAGTGGATAAGGGGGGGATCAATGCAGCAAGAACACATAAAGAAAAAAATTAAATTTTTTCTAAAGTCATCATGACTTCTTTTAGTTGTTCTTTGTCAATCAGTTTGTGATAGTTCTTTGGAATTATGATAATCAACTTATCACCCATTTTTGAAATTTTAACAGCCATTTGCATACTATGTTTAGGAATATTTTATACTTAAAGTATACTATTAGTATGTATCATAATTTTTTGTTTTTATGTTACTATGTATATTTTTAGTATACTTTTAGTATATAGTATATATGTAAGTATACCGTTGGTATATCATGCAACAAAAAGCAACAATGCACCCTGAATCAAACAGTGTCGAGATTCAAGGATTAAAAATGGTAAAAAATGCAGCAATTTTTCAAGAACGCAGCATCTATTTTATCAGACACTATGCAACGATTATTTTTGCACATAATCCAAAGACTGGATTAACAGAATGTAATTGGAATTGCAGCATGACAAGCAACAGGCAAATTAGATCAGCACTACAATTTTTTAACGTAGATGATGAAAACATTGTAGATGTAAGTGACGGTTCAAAATGGGCTTACTCTGGAGAGCTTACCCAATGACCCAAACTTCATACGATGTTCTAATCTGGAACAAAGAAGATTTGAGTGAGATGCCTTATTCACTCCATAACGTGGATGATGAATACATAGACCTTGATTCAGTAACAGCCAGACAGATTTATGAAGATGCTGAATTTGCATACTTTAGACAGTTGATTGAATACGAGTCAAGCGATGAAGATTCAAGCGGTGAGGTTATCCTTGAGGGGGGTGTCGACCAATGAATAACGAAAATAAAAAACTCAATGAGTTAATCAAAGATGCTTATGACATAGCACAAAAGAAAAATAATTGCTATACCTACGAAGAAGCAAAACAATATGATCCTTTGATTAGTACATTGTTTAAGGCACTCGTAAAATCTGATGAGATTTATATTGAGGACTTGGAAAAATGAGTACCATACTAATCTGTAAGGATTGTACCTACTACAACCTTACAATAGAAGCAATAGAAGAACACGAAAACAAAACAGGTCATTCATGGAAAGTAATACACACAACAACAAACATTCATGAATTAGGGGGGTTGGACTAATGACCAAAATCACACAAGAGAAATTTAACGAACTGGTTTCTCAAAAAGTCGAGGAAATTTTAGAGTCTGATGAATTTGAAGAAGGCTTTAATGATTGGTTAGACGAAGCACAACCTGAAGGCGTAAACATTGGCAGCCTAAATTATCAGGCTTCAACGGTTTTAAAAGAAGTTGATCCGATTGCATACAGATGTTGTTTCACTGATGACTATCAGGAATCGGAACGTGAACGAATAGAAGAAGAAGTAATTGATGAACTTGAAGAAGTTTACGAGGTTGAAAATTGACCGTTCCGCAACAACTTGATTTTATAATCAATTTGGAACTCGTTAAGATCACGTCACAAATAGAACAAATCGAAAACGCCTTTAAGAAGATCGACCTAGATAGGTTTGAGGACTTGGACCAATGAACCAATGCTATCAAGAAGATATTGAGGATATAGAATTTCTTCAAAGTCTTGTGTATGATCAAAGCGTGGACTATCCCGTTAATCAGTTTGATTTAATATCAATGCAGTTTGATGAATCATTTGTACAAATCAAAGATGAGCCAGTCATTGAAAAAATCAAAATAGATTCATCAGAGTTTGAATTGTTCTGTATAGAAAACCCACGAAAGCCTGAAAAAATCAGAGAGTCATTTAATAATATTAACTGGTATCCTGAAGGGATTACTCTGGGCAAAGCAATGGAAAAAGGAGCTGATGCAGTAAGAAAGTATTACAATGACAAGAACATAAGAAAAAGGAGTAAAAAATGAAAGCCTTATGCAATAACTGCAAGTCATCAAACGTAGAATGTAAAATCAATGATGATGGTTTTCCAGTTTGTAAGGACTGTACAGAATGACTAAATCAAGAGTTTTAAAAATTAGAACTCAAATGTGGGATGGTGTTCTTTATCAGATTAGAGATATGATAGAAAGTGAATTTACAGAAAAAGAAATAAAGAAAATAATTTTAAGAGATGTTAAAGAGTGCTTTGATGCTTCATTTTCTAAGGAAAGTAAAAAATGAAATATGTTCAGCATTACACCTGGAAAGAATGGAAAAAATTTAACAGGCCTGTACAGCCTGACAACTCGTTTGTTTTTATCAATCATTCCACTGGAGAAAAAGAATCATACGATTCCCTAACCATGCAGGAAGTTTTGTTAAGCAAGTATAAAATCATCCTGGATGAATACGAGCCTAAATGGACTCGAAGGTATCACGCATTTACGGCAGTGGTAAACCAAAAGAACGTGGACAGGTCAATCAACTCCTTTAACAAAGCAGTAAACGCCTTTAGTGGCGGCATGGGAAGCAAGACACAGGGAAAGAAACACAAAACCAACTATGACGTTCTGTTTGGAAAGTCCAAATCCTCTACAGCATTGTGGGGTAAGTCAAACTCGACAAGTCTATGGGGGAAGCCTAAAAAATCAAGAGCTAGAAAATCAAGAGCTAGAAAATCAAACTCGTTAGGAGTCTGGAATGATGATAAGAAAACTTCTATTTGGTAGAATTAAATTTTCTTTTTCTTTTTCTTAACTTCTTTGTAGTAGGATTTTACTGTGTGCTGTTTTACAAATACTTTTGTCATGGTATTGTTCCTGTACAGAAATATAAAAGAGTTTAACGATTATCTAACGTGTTCAAATCAATTCTATTGTTTGCGGCAGGGTTTGTTTTTGGCAGTCTGCTTTGGCAATACGTAAATTAACTACCATGCATATTAGTGGGTAATGCGTTCCACCAATAACTATCTGAACCCAGAAGATTTTGAGAGGGTGATTGAAACGATTCCCAGACTTGGCATCAGAAAGTGGGATGACGATGACATTGAAATGCTGTTCAGGATGCTGTACTGGTGTGCATTAAGGCCAAACGAGGGAATCAGGCTGTCAAAAGAGGACTTTGATTTGGAGTCCAGGAAGATTTACCTGGGCAAAACCAAGACAAATGTAAACGATGTAGCACCAATCCCAACGCTTTTCATTCCTGAGTTGACAACATACCTGTACACAAAAGAACCAGGGCGACTGTTCTCAGGGCTAACGTACAACACGTTTTACCCTTGGCTCAAAAAACTGGGAAGGATATTGGACATCCCGTCATGGGTCACTCTACAGGCTGAAACTGGCGAGAAAACGGTCGGCCACATCTTTAGAAAAAGTATCGGCAAGGACATGCTAACAGGGGTTCACCGTACCAAGGATGGCAAAAAGTTTGACATACCAATCATCTCAAAGCAGTTGAGACACTCAAAGCCGTCAATCACTGTGGACTCTTATTTGAAAAGTACCATCGAAGCGGTACTGGACCAATGGTAATAAGATTAATTACCACGTTATAGACTCGTTAACCTGTGGGTGTAGGAATAGTAGTTTTGTTGGGTCTGATTGCTATGATGATCACACCTCTTTCCTACGCAGTGGAAGACGACAACAGATACCTGTCATACCAAGAAAAACATGACAAGGAACTGGACAGAATAAACGCAGAGTGGGAAGCAAAAGAACCGTATGAGGGCGGACCGCATGGCGTGGAACTGGTTGACTTTACAAAACTTGCAGAAGATGCACTGATTGCACTCAATGTCAAGGCAGTTGACTTGCAACTAACCGTTGATGAAACAATAGCGGATGTAAAAAATCAAAATCAAATCATTGCCAAAGAGCAAATTAAAATCGCAAAGGCACAGCAAAAGGTACAGGAAGAATGGGGTGCGGCACCGATTGACAAGACTCAGATAAAACTAGACTATGAAAAACTAGACGACCTCAACATATCACTGGACCATTTATTGAAAAAACAGGACAGACTGGAAAAACAAATTGAGCTCAAAAAATTGCTGCTGGAAATTCAAATGTATGATGCCAAACTGATCGGGGTGAAACTGTCACAAACATGCATCACGCTGGCCAAACTGGACAGCAACACATGTCCGACCTATGAGGATTTGCTAACGTTGGACAGTTCCAACAAGGAAATCTCAGGGGATTTTGCGATGTATGATGACTATTTTCACAGAGAGCCAAGCAAATTTACAAACTCTTACCAGTTCTATGACACCGAGGACACCATCAGGATACTGGTAGATCCTCACCAGGAGATTTCATCAAGGATCAAGATGATAACAATTGAGTCAAGCATAGGATACTACACTGATGCGTATGACAGAAAATTAGATGACGGGTTGAGGACATTGAGCAAAGACAGAATAATTGACAATTGCTACAATGCGACAATATCCGCTGCCAACTGGAAGATGCTGCTGCCTGATACGATATTCACGTTCAGAAACGGATGCACCAGTGCGGAGATTACTGATCAGGCAAATTTTACCATGCCGCATACGGTAATTGACAAGTCAACGTCACCAAACGTACAGTATCAGGAATGGCTCAAAGAAGCAAAGAACGCCTGTACCGCAAGGTGCTAGTATCGGGTATCCCCACAGATAAGACACACTATCTGAAACTTTTTCCTGATCACCCATTCATGGCGGTGACACAAATCACAGTAATGAAATGATTTGGTCAAAGGCGGTACTCCGCTTTGAAGTCAATACAGGACTCGCAGTATTTTTTGGTCTGGATTCCTCGCAAGTCATCAAGGTTCACATAATACTCAAAGTCGTTCTGACACAGTTTGCAAGGCTTGGTTACGATCATGATGCGTACCCCCAGCACTGCAAGGCATTTGCTTCGGTGAGGATGTTGCACAGTCTGCACAGGGTTCTGTCTGACTTGTGCAGTCTTTCAGGCTTTGGGTGTCGCATTGTGACACTGCACCACTGACACCTCAAAACTCAACCCTCACTTCATATTCACATGTATGACATTTGATGAAAACAATGTCATGATCCTGACCTCTGTTTATTGTCCTGTCTAACTCGCCAAGACATTTTTTACAGTATGCCTTCATCCCGTAATCCTCACAATAAAATGACAGTTAGGACAGGTCAGCAGATTTTTGGTTCTGTCCTCAACCACCTCAAGTCGAACGTTACAGGAGTCGCAGAGCATTTTCATGCCTGACTCCCAGAAAAAGAATTTGTGTTTTCCAATTCTCCCTGTGTAACGTACAAACAAACGGTTTGTGTTTTTTTAAAATATGTTTTCAGTAAAAAAGGGCTGTAAAAGGTACAAACGTACGAACTGAGGGCATTGTCGTACATTGTATGTTTGTATATTTCTAGGGGAGAATGGAAAACTGGAAAACTTTTAGTCAATTTTGATTTGTTCCTCTTTTTGCTCTGTTCTGACTGGTGCTTCCTCAATGTTTGATATGATGTTGTTTCTAACTGCATATCCCAAGGTTTTGAGAGTCTTTGCCATTTGGTCAATTGAGATTCTTTGCTGATACTTTTCTTGGTAGTTTTTTACTATTTTTATGACGGATATCTCGTTGATACTGTCAGATAACTGGTAGAACTTGTTCAAAAATGCAATTTCAGGCGATGCGGTTTCTTCCCATTCCTCTTGAACCGTATCCTTGTCCTCGTACTGGCACTCCGAGTCATCAAAGTTTAGTATCCATGAGATGATTTTCTCGCCTTCCTCTGCAACTATTTTTTCCGAGAAGGTAGGATCTTCCTTGTGTGCCGTCTTTCTTACGTTGTGAATCAGCGAAAGTCTCCTGGTATACATGGCATCCTGTTCAAACTCCGGAATCTTTGCCAAATAGTTACCTGAAGCCCAGATTTTTAACTTGTTGTCAAAGGTGACAGAATCCTTCATGAATCCCCTTTCTGTTTTCTTTTGCTCGCCAGTGAGGGTTTTCAGCGTAGTAAAGTCCCTCCACTCCCTGGGAAGATCCTGGAATACCAGCAGTCTCATGCCCATGATTTTTGCACGAATGAACTTGTCTTCCAAGAACTGATTCAGCTCGACAGAAAGTGCGTAGTTGTTACCGAGTGTCTCAACGAGTATCAAAAGAGGTGTCGATTTGCCGACTCCTGAACTCCCGTAAAGAACGGAGATTTTTGGATCAAGATAGTTGATGAATATTGAACGCAGCCCTGCCTTGATTCTAGGCATTTCATGGACAGGCGTGTCGTCAAAGAGTACCTTCATGAACTTTGTCGGCTCGTTTTCCACTCCCTTTGGAAGGTAGTTGTAGTCTCTGAAACCCATGTCGGCCAGCTCTTTTGTCTCAACAAGTTCCAGTTTTGTCTTGTCCAGGATTCCATTCTTGAACACGATATAGTTTTTGTTTGTCGGTGGGATTTCCTCGGAATATCCCTTGAGCTTGAACAGCACATCGTTGTACTGTGTCTGTGTCATTTCCGGATGAAGTCGCAGCATCTCACGAACCAGCGTGTGATTGATCAGTTCCAGAAAGCCATCCCTGTTTTCAAATATCTCATCGGTGTCAACGTCAGAGTAGATGTTTCTCTCGCTGACAATCTTCCTTGCGATGTTTTCAGGTTTGTTCTCGCCGTCTTTTTCAGGGCGACCTGTCTTTGTCACCTGGTTCTTGTCATACACTTCCGTAATTTTTGCCTCGATGTTTTCCCAAGGCCTGTTTGAAAAGTGATCACTCGTGGTCCACTTGTGATAGACCACCTTGATCTTATCCCTGGCTTCCTCGATTGACATTCCGTCAGTGTTGCAGGCTATTGCGGCCTGATGGAAGTAGTCGTTTGACGATCCCTTTGTCGGAAGTCCGCCCTCTCTGAACCTGTCTCTTAGATTTTGATAGCTTGAATTGTTGTTCTTCTTTCTTGACTCGACCTTTAGTTTCTCACATATCGTGTCAACAAAGTCATGGAAATCCCTTCCAGAGCCACTCCATATCTTGTCACTTCCCCTGTTGACGTATGTCAGTTCCCTGTCGTCAGTGTCTATGATTGTGGACTCTGTGCCAACGCAATAGTGGTCATACCCCTGAATCTCCACAATCTTCTTTGACTGAATGCCATAGTCAAACAGCTCAATCTTTGAGACAGCACCGCCCAAGTCAACCACTGGCATGTGCCATCCATGAGGTGACTCTATCATTAAAAATCCCTCTTTGATCATAAACTCTGCAAACTTTCTGTAGTGTTCCTTGTTGTCCAGGTCGACTATGCAGTTGCCGCTGCCTGTTGTCGGAAGTACGCCATAGTTTTCCTCGTGTTTAATTGCCTGATTTGGCACTGTCATTGAAGCCTTGTATCTAAAGTCTGCAATCTTTTGGCCTGATGGAATCGGAAAGCAGTTGAACTTTGCATTACGAAACAGTTCGATGTAGTGGTTTTTCCTTGCCACATCCATCATTCATCCAACCTCGTTTGAATCAGAGTTTTTTTCTTTTCCTCAAAGATTTCCAGTTCCAAATACTGACTGTAAAGTTCGTCATCCAACTGGTCAATCTTGCGTTCCAGCTCGGCACATTTTGCCTTTCTTTGTGCAATTATCTCATCGAGTGCCTTCATGACTGCATTCCCTGAATTTTTTCAAATTCATTTTTAGCTGTAACGAGTCTGTGATGTGCCGTAACAATTCGCTTTTGCAGCACTTGAATTTTTCTGCCCAGGCTGTAAAAGTAGTTCTGACATTTTACCTTGTGACAAATGTTGTGCTTTCTTTTTGACTGTGCATAAAACATGCCGTTGCATATCGCACAAACGTACTGTGACTTGCCTGCCGCCGGCCTTTGCTCGTTGTAAATTTTCCACTTTGCGGAATTTTTTACCTTTCTGCATGGCGTGCAGTATCGTCTTCCGCCAATGATCTCAATTTCACTTTTGCATGTGATGCACTTGCCGATCATATCACGTACCCCCTTCGGGTTTCTTCCCTTTCCCTGTAGTACGCTTCACGAGATACCCTGTTCTTTTTGGACCTACAGAACTTGCAGAACCTTGTTCGACACTCTACCTGATCAAACTCAACCTTGCACATCACGCACTTTATGATAAATGCGGAACTCATTGTGTCATCCTCACTGCCTTGATCAGTCGATTTCTCTTGATCGGCTTCCATCGGTGAAGTCTTGTAATGGCCTGATGGCACTTGTTGTGAACGTAAAGGAATCTGTGTGGCGACTGCTTGATCAGCGGTGCAAGATACTCGTAATATTCCAGCGGACTTGCAAAGTCTTTGTAGATTTTCTCGCCCTTGTAGTATTTCAGGTGGTGAAATGTCATGCCACTTTTTGATTTGCTGTGGCAGACATAGCACCCAAGTCGATAACAAGGTAGCCTTGCCAAGTCAGATTTAATTCCGACAAGTTTGATTTTTTGTTCCTTATTCATTTTCAATATCCTTTTTAGAAAAAATAGGGCTGCCCGATTCATCGAGCAACCTGTTGTACATTATTGGTGAGAATACCATTATGCAGTACCCCTGATTCTTATCGCAGTGTTTCCCTTGACTTCCTCGGTAAAGACACCGACTGTTTTTCCTACCCAGCCAGTTGACTCTTTTCCAAAGGTATCAATTAAGAAATTGACGTTCTGTTGGTTCAGTGTCCATTTTTTAGCAGACTTTACGCCGCCAACTATCGCTGCAATATTGCAGCGTGGCTTTGTACCAAACTCTGATGATTCGTTTTTGACTTCGCTAAGTATTTCAAATAAACACCCATCGATACCCTTCAAGGACTTTCCACTAACGTATTCCGATTCCTGTTTCTCAAACTCCATTCAATTCACCCCCACCTACAACCAGTTGTAAGTTAGATTTTTCGCTGCGAGTATTGTAGCGACATAAAGCGTTGGAACAGTATTTCACGTTGGCATTGTCAAACTCTATGTGAGTCAAAAAACCCACAGAGCATTCTTTGCAGTAGTTCATTCCTCGTGTATCCCACTTGTGCATGTGCAAGTTCCCTCGCATTCTGAATGAAGGGTGCACCTACATGCAAAGCAGTTCAATTTCGAATCTCCTGGAATCCTATTATTTTTAGAACCCCTGCACAAATCTCACAGCTGTTTGAGATGTATGTTATGTCGCCACGAGTGGTGACTAGCTGAACTCCCTTGACTTCATGGAAACATTCAGAATATTTATTTTGCAACGGCCATTCTCCCTGTCAAGACAGAGAGAAGTTCAGAATCGGACTTGCATGACTCGTGCAGCTTTGCAAGTTTTTCAGCACTTGGGTCGGACTGCACGAGATGTAATACCGCGATTTTCAACCACGTTGAAGTATTGGTGTAGCCACACTTAGAGCCGAGTTTTTTTACTATTGGTGAGTCGTGAAAGACCACATCGATCATGTTTGCTACGGCTGTATCTGTGTTAATACACATTATTTTCTTCGTATTCATTTCTTGACAGTTAGTAGATAAAATCAGTGAATAAAAGGATTTTGGTGTTAAATCATTGACACGTTAACAAATCGTTAGTCACTCGTTAGTTGTTAAATAATTAAATGGTTAAATATAGTATAGTCTTATTTAAGTTGGTTGTAATGTTCTTCGATTCATTTCTTGACAGAATTTATTGGAAAGCATTGCAACCACTATGCAATTCTCAGAGTTGCCATAAAACCTTTTGAGCTTTAAGAATAACTAGCCTTTAATATCATCGGATTTCTTTTTGTTGCAAAGTAAGCATAACTTCGTCAAAGATACTGGTTTTCATATTATCCTTTAACACTTCCAATCGCTTGCGTTCAAGTTCCAGTGCGATGCTTTTTCTTGTGTTTGAGTTTATCGTTAGGTCCTCAAAGGCCGGTTTGATTGCGGCATAAACCTCAAGCAGCGTGGGCTTTGTGTATGTGTGCTGAGCTCCCACTAGCTTGTGACCCATGCACAACTCTGCAACGTCAGAGTTTACCTCATTTTTTAATTTTAGTTTTGTATTGAACCGCTTTCTAAACATGTAGACAATTGCCTTGTCATAGTCATTGCCCACCTTGACTCTCTTGACATGTCCTTTGATTCTGCGTTCCAAGGTCGCAGTCAGTGTCCTCAGAGTCAGATAGTCATAGGTTGGATGCCATCTGGATGATTCCGTTCCCAGCAAGGGCGACTCGCCAGTGAGTGTCTCGCCATTTTTAATTCTGCTTTGCTTGTACCTCTCAAGATCCCTTGATGCTTCAGGTGTCAGGATGGCCCAGTACCCATCCTTTGACTCGTCATAGACACTCAGCCCGTAACAGTCCTCGACTGGCGTGAGATGCTTGAACTTCATTACGGGATCTACAATCGCACCTGGTCTAATTCCAGTGCATCCAAGCAGTGATATCAGGAATCTATCCCTTGGCCTGTTGCAGTTTATGTACACCTGTTCTATTTCCTCATCGGTAATTGGCAAAGAACCCCCCCTAATGATGTCCAATTGTTTTATCCCCTTTCGAACCATCTTGTTGTGCCAAATTTTTCTGTTCATTGTAAAGAACAATTCAGGTGATGAGAGTGCAGTTGATACATTTTTGTAGTTGACTTCTTGCAGCGACTCTACAAAGTCTTCCAACACATCGGTAATTTTCTCAGAGTCAAACTCCAGCAGTTCCTCAAAGGCTTCCTCATGCGTGATGTATTTTGCTGCAACACAAAAACGCATAAATTTTTGTATGTGATAACCATAGCTTTGCTGTGCAAGTACCGAGTTTAATGAATTGATAAATTTTTTAAAACATCTGTGTTCTGATTTCATCTTGGCGTGGTATCTTTGCTGCGTTAAGAACATTCTGACCCCTGATTCTTGCATATTAAATGATTAAATCCTGCGATAATAAGGTTATACAGTTGTTACCTATAACTGTGGACATTCGCATTAATTGATAACGCGAGTGTCACAAGTTATTTTTTTTATTTTCATCATGGCTGTGACGGTCAACGCAGATGACTGGCGGTTATACAATATCTGTATTAAACAATTAAATCATTATATACCATATAACGAGTCTGTAACGTATGGGTCTTTCAGGATACACCTCGCTGTCGTTGGACCAAAACAGGTACGCAAAGATACGAAAGAGCTGGGATAACCACATCAGAACCGATGACACCTTCACCGTATGGGCTACCAACATTTTAGAAAGGGCGATCGAAAGGCAGAAGGAACTTAACGTCAGGTACTCGGACTTGCATTTTGTCGGCAGCACTCAGGATGGCGGCTGCATCGTACAGGAGAAGGGCGAGATAATCAGGATAACATACTCAAAGAACACGCTATCTTGTGATCATGACAAGGGCATGTGCAGACACGTCTTGTTTGCGACCATGCACCCAGAGTTTTAGAATACGTTCAGGGTTTTCTTTTTGGATTTTTTCTTACGGCTCTTTTTTCCCTCTTTGTATTTTTTGTCCTTCTTGAGCTGCTTGGCTGTTTTCTTGTCACCGGTCATCACCTCGGTTCTTTTGAACAGTCCGACAATGCTGTCAGTTCGAGTATTTCCCAGAAAGTCCTTTCGTTTTCTCTGTCTTCTTTGAGTTTTATTGACTGCCTTGTCCTTGGAAGTTGGGAAAACCATTGCGGTTACTTTTCTTGCAGGGGTAGGTACAGGTTGCGACACCCTTTGAGGGGATCTTGTTCTAAACGCAGGGTGTATTCTTTGTCGCATTTTTGGTCTTGGCATTGAAGGTTGACGTAAAGATTGTGCTTGTACCTGTGCAATCTTTTGCGGCTGTGCTGAGATGACTATCTGAGGTGATGCAGATTTAATTTTTTGCGGCTGAACCTGTGTACTCTTTTGTTTACTGACAATGCCTGTTTTTAGAATCTTTTTTTGCTGTGTTTTTATCACAGGTACTTGCGATGTTGTAACTGTCTGAATTACCCTAGGTATCACGACCTGTTTTGGTCTGATCTTTTCTTTCTCTGTCTGTGGTTTTATAACTGGCGGTAGCATCATTAAGGAATTTTTACTTTTTTCAGTCGGAAGCGGTGAGTCGGTTATGGTGACATCCAAAAGTGGATCAGTTGGTCCTGTGGATGCTTTCTTTTTTATCTTTGGCGGTTTTGGTGCTGGTGGCAAAAGAACCTGCGAGTTGCCTGTCTCCCTTGATCTTGGCGGTTCATCCTTGGTCAAGTCAAGATTCTTTTTGGCGGATTTCATATTAGAAAAGTATGCAGTGCTTGGTTTTGGTTTAGGTTTTGGTGCTTCATATCCAATAGGTGCAGTTTTTCCCTTCGGTGTCTTGGCCGGTTGAAAATCTATTCCCTCAATGTATTTCTCCTTATCAATTATTGGTGCTTTGCCGGTCTTTGGAAGTCTTGCAATCTTGTCAGGTTTTGTGGTCATTACGGTTACTGGTGAGTTTGACACCATGTCTGTAACCTTGTCAAGTTTTCCAGTTGGCTTGAAGAAAGATTCCTCTTGAACCTCTTTTGGCTGGTATGTTTTGTACTGTCTAGTTTTTCTCCCTGGAACAAATCCCTTTGAGAGTTTTATGCTGCCGACAATATTTGTTGATGGTGATACTCTTTCTTGGAAAAATCTAAACTGTTCAGCACCATAATTTCCAACACCTTTTGGTCTTTGAGTTACAGGTGTGCCAAGATTATATCTGTCAGTCAGTCTGACTTTTGTTGAGGTAAATGATTGCGTGTATCTTTTAGGTGTGCCATCCAAACCTTTTTGGAAATCTGCAAACTCACTTGAAGCCCTGTCATAGTTTGGTCTGTCGAATCTCTCACCTTTGCTGACTTTGGTAGTTGCCGATCTTGGTAGGGAAACTGTTTGTTTTGTGAAACCGTAAACGTTTCTACCCCCTACGTTGATCGGGTTTCTTTCAATAGATCCTATTTGTTCACCCATTTCAACGGTCTGTTTTTTGAACGTGCCAACTCGTAAATTCAAAGTAGGTTTTGGTGAGATGAATCTAGCACCTGAAACATCCTTGACTCTTTCTCCAAAACCATCGATGTTGTCAGTGTAGTCGATTTCGTTGGCTCTACCAGTAGGCTTGTAATCAGGATCAAGTTGTGTGGTTGGTGATGCTTTTTTGCCTTTGACAAGTATCACATCGCTTTGATTTCCAGCAGCGTTGACACCTTTCATTTTTAACGACTCAAGCAACTGATCACCTGACATTGAACGATCAATGTCGGGCTTTGGTGGAAAATTGTCGGCAGTCGCATATTTTTTTCCGCTTGTTTTTACATTGAGAGGTGCTTCCATGACTTTTGTAACCAACCTTGTGCCGCCAACTTTCGTTATTGTTTTTGTGATTACAGGAGTTACTTTTGTTACAGTTTTTGATAATACAGGCACTATTCTTCTAGCAACTCCCATGCCAGATTGGCCTAGCGTAACCACGTCAAACAATGCAATCGGAACCGCAACTGCTGACTGACCAATGTTTTGTGCAGTGGTTTGCTTTTCCCATTGTTGTGATGCACCTTGATACCATTTTGAAACAATGTTGTTTTTATCCAATGGATTAAAAGACGGAACGCCGGTTATTCCAGTTTTGGTTATCTCGATTCCCTCTAGTGCCTTTTCAGTTCCCTTGTCATAGTATGTCGGAATCGTTGTGATTGGCTGTTTTGCCGTCACTGGTCGGTTAAACACATGTTTGTCCAAAAGATTACCGCCCATTGTAACGGCATTGATCATGTCACCGCCAAGACTTGCCATCGCTGCACCGCCCTCATACATCCAACTGCTTTCCATTCCGACATGATCTTTTGCCTTTTGATACGTGTCTTTTGCAAACTGGTCATAACCGCCAAACATTTTTTCCATCGGCAGTAATTTAGAATCTTGAGTGTAAGGCAAGTTTGATTGTTTGTTATCTATGTAGGCCTGTGCCTTTTCTTTGGAGTCAAATGTTTTAGTTACAGGTAAGGATACAATTGTACTTCCGGTCATTGTTGGAATTTTGGTCGGTACATCGTGTGTGACAGACCACTGTTCAGGACCCATTCGTGCAGAAAACTTTTCTGCGGATTCCAGACTGTTAAAAGTTCTGACCTTATCCCCAATCGTTACTTCATACTTTGGTCGCACTGGTCCTTGCATTGGGTTTTGTACCGGTGTGACAGGTTTTATGGATTCCAGTCTCTCCCTGGCTTCTGTACGTTTTACCAGCTCTGCGTTTGGTGTTTTCTTGTAATACTCGTTTAGTGTCGCACCGACCTGTGCTGTGCCGACCTTCTTCTTCTCATACATTGTAGGCTGTGCCGGAATCAGTTTTGTAAGATCACCCATCGGTGCGTTTGATGTGGTTTGCTCTCTTGCCTTGACATATTTTGTCGGGGTTGTAAACACTGAGTCTGGAACCGCATCAAGGTTGTTCAAGTCATATCCGCGTTCAGTAAGAAATGTTTTTGTCAGAGTCAGGGCATCGACTTTGCCGCTTGTATTGGCGTACGTGTTGTCCGTAACTGGTTCCAACAGTGCGGTTGCAAATCCGACATTGCCAGCTCGCAAATCTATTGTACGCTGTGTCTGTCTTGCGGTTTCAATCTGCTCTGCCAGGGTGCCTTGTGGTGCCTTGACGTTAGTACCCATCAGTGATGCTGAACCGTAGATGTCAGTCGGGGGTGCCTTTCCAATCAATCCATTTGAGACAGCACTGAGGGTTGCAAGTTTGGCATTGTCTGTCTGTGCCTTGTTTGCGGCAATAGTACCGTATGACGATGCGGTTGTCTTTTTTGCCAATGCTCTATTTTGTGCATATTGGTTTGTTCTGTTGCCACCGTCATTGGCATCCTGAAATGCTCGAAGTGCCACACCTCTTGGCTTGCCTGACATGCCTTCTGCACCAGCCTGTGATGCCTTCCTTGCCTGCTCTGGGGTAATGCCAAATTTTTCAGCCGCCCTCTCATAGTATAGCGGAGATATGTTCCATGACGGACTCCATCTTGAGCCACGACCTCTGTCTCTTGGTACGATCTCCCCATGCTCAAACGGCAAACCCTGAAATTGTGAATATTTTTTTTCCTTTATCATGTTCTTATTTCTAACCGTGCCACTGTCAAACCAAGCATCGTATTGAGCCTGTCGGGAATCTGCCAGTGTCTTAGCTTCTGATTTCTTTTCCTGTGCAATTTTTTGTTCTTCTTTTACAAACGCTACGGCATCTGCAACCAGCTTGTCGTCTTTTGTTTTAAGATCAGCAACTCGTTTATCCTCGGCTGCCTTTTCATCAGCACGTCTTTTTGTTTCGGCTGCGACTATGGTTTTGTTTTCTGCTTCGACTGCCGCCTTTTCCTTCTCCCATGCCGCCAAATCCTGTTTGTACTGTGCCAGGTCTTTTTGATACTTTGTCTCAGCGGCCTTTGCATCTGCCACTCTTTTTATTTCGGCAGACAGTGCCGCTGTCTCGCTTGCCTGTGCTTGGTCTTGTGCCAGTACCATGACTTGTTAAATGCTCGGTAATATATTAAATATTAGCAATAACATGATAAGTTGTGTCAGAAATATCCATCATAGAGTTTGTAGTGTATGGGCTAATCTGCTACACCGGAATCATTCTGCTAATCATCTCATCGTTCAAGGAAACACCTATGACCGTATCGCAGTCAGCCGTCAGGGTGATCTGGCTGATCCCCAGCATAATCTGTGCATCGATGTTGGCCAGTGCCGGTGCGGACATTATTCTGCCTACCGAGGTGGTTACAAAACAGGTCCTTGACAGCAACAACGTGATAGTCACTCTGACTGAGACATCAGTTGACAAGGTTACATTGTTGCAGCCGGTATGGGTCACGCTGCATTTCTTGTTCTTTATCGTGATGCTGCTATACGTACTCTTTAACGTCTTGGCACTGTTTACCAAGAGAGACTAGACTAGACATCCCAGAAGCAAAAATCACAGGTACAGTTACAGGTTTTGTCACATGGGTATTTGCACTTGCACTCGGTCAAAGTCCAGGTCTGAGGTATCCAATGATTGCCCTTGCCAGTAAGAGTATGTATGCTATTACAAAAATAGACACGAATATTGGCGGCACTCCAAGTAGTATAAGCAAAGAGAATACGTGGGTTCCGGTCATCAGTCCGATCATCTCCCATACGACAAAGACTCCGGCAGTTACGGATGTCTCTATTTTGTCATACGCTGTGGAATTGGTCTGATAGTCAGCAGTGATTATGGAGTTTGTGTACTGGTTTAGCTGTTCCTGTTTCACATACTCGTGAATTGCAGACTTTACCTCAACGCCGTCAAAGTTCTTCAAGGTGTATCCGTATGTGTCGGCCATCTCCCATTGCACGCCAAGCAGTGCAAAGCTGGAGATGTACATCACCATCATGATTACAAGTGCTATGTCCTTCATCTGTTTTTCAACCCCATTATTATTGCCAAGAATACCACGAGTATGATTCCGCCGATGGCAGTTGTCTCCAAGGCTATGATTTGGAACAGTGATAGTATTCCCAAGATGCCGGCCATCAATGCAAGTCCTACTGCTGGGTTTTTGCGGTTGAATCCAATCATTCCGACAATTACCACGATCAATGTCATCAAGTCAATTGCGGCAAACGTGCTGCCAGTTCCAAACACGTTGTTGCTAAAGTCATCCATTTGAGTTTTTAACGGAATGATGTTTTGTGTGATTCTGGCCTGTCCGTTTACAGTGGCATCGCCCTGATCAAAGCAAAACACGTCAACAATGCTGTTCTCAGAATTTTGGAACGTCATGGTATGTGTTACCTTGCCATTGCCAAGCGGAGTCTCTGCCAAGTTTGCATAGGTGGTTTTTCCAGAAGTGAACGGGGTTGTGGTTTCACATGTCACGTTTAATGACGAGCTGTAAGTCAGCATCAGGCTGGTATTGTTTCCAACTGCCGTCTGGGTGAAAATTATCGGAACCTGATTAGGGTTTGTTTCGTTTGGAATGTCAATTGTCAATCCCTCAAATATCATTTCAGGCGATATTGAAACTACTGCCGCACCCAAGATGGTGCTGCCATGCACCGTAATAGGTGCGACTGCAAATGAATACGTTGCCGCCGGATCTGCAACTGGGAGAGAATGGGTTGTGAGTGTGCTAAGTGTGTCAGATATTACAGGTGTCAGTACAGTGCTTGATCCAACTATGGTGTTACCTGCCGGTGCGGAGATTGTCACAGTTGGCGGTGTGTTGTATCCGTCACCGGCATTAGTTACTGTGATACCTGTAACCACACCGCCAGTTATGACAGCAGTTGCGGTTGCAGTTGTAAATGGTGCAACTCCGCCAGGTGCGGAAATAGTTACGGTCGGTGCTGACAGGTATAACGCACCAGGATCGGTTATGGTTATGGAACTGATTTGGTCCAGTGTAGTTGATAGAATTGCAGTTGCAGTTGCAGCAGTTCCAGGTGCAGTGACTTGGTATATTGTATATCCAAGTATGCTACCGTATGGTGCTGCTGGTGCAGTCCAGCTCAATGCAATAGTTCCAGCAAGGCCGTCATCGGCAGTTATGGACACAACCGGATCAGGTAGATGGAATGTTGTCTGTGCGTATGTACTGCTTGGAGTTGAATTACCAACTGGCGTTACAGTTGAAATTCTATAATTGTAAAATACGTTTGAAACCAAACCTGTGTCCTGGTATGAAGTGTTGACATTACCAGTGTTGGCAGTTACTACAGTCCATCCAGTACCAATACCTGTCTCTCTTTCAATTTTGTATCCAGTTGCGGACACGTTAGCATCCCAGTATAATTCCAAGTTGGTAGATGTACTGTCAGGAATTACTATGAGTCCAGTTGGTGCTGTAGGGTTTGTCCAGTTTGAATTAATTCCACCAGGACCAGTACCGTATGCGTTAATTGCTGAAATTCTAAAGGTGTATTCAGAAATCGGAGTTAATCCATTTACAGTATATGTTGTGCTAACAGTTCCAGTGTTTGCCAATTCTAAAACATATCCAGAGCCGTCATCTCTTTCAATTTTATATCCAGTTATTGCAGAGTTATAATCTGCTGGTATGGTCCATGATAAATCCAATGATGTAATGCTGTTTTGTGATACCGTAACCACAGGTGCATCAGGTACACCAAAAGTTAATGCTATTGATTGATTAGAGTTTGCAGAATCCCCGACATTGTTATTTGTAATAATCTCAAAGGTGTAACTTGTTTGTGTTAGTACGGTAGTGTCAGAATAGTTTAGTGTTGGTGTTGTTGCTATTTGTACACCGTCACGAATAATTTTATACTCTACAATGTTTGAGCCGCCGTTACTTGGTGTACTCCAAGTCAAGTCAATTTGTGTTTGACTGATTGGTGTTGCAAGTAGATCATTTATCGTTCCAGGGATTGTTGCAGTTGTGATAGATACGGCACTGCCAGTTACACCAGTTCCAACGTTGTTAATTGCCTGTGATTTGAAATACCAAGTACCAGCATTTGCAACTGTAATTGTTTGTGGAGTAGTTACGGCTGTTGCAACTTGGGTGTACGTTACATCATCAGGTGATGAAAACAAGTTATATCCAGTTACAGCAGAACCGCCATCACTTGTCGGTGCTACAAATGTTGCAGTAATGTCAAGTGGGTTAGGGTTAGGATTGTCAATCGCTAGTGTAACAGAACTTGAAGTTGGTTGTGTTGGTGTTGTTATACTTGATGAACCACTATCAACAGATGCACCATGTGCAGAAATTGCTTTTATTGTATAAACAAATGTTCCAGAATTAGGAACTGTATCGTCATATAATGAGGTTGTACCGATTGTTGTTATTAATATTCCATCACGATACACTTCATATCCACTTAGTGAACCCGCAGTTCCCATGTTTACAGGTGCATCCCAATCAAGAGAGATTGTCAAAGGTGAAGGGTTTGGATTGCTGATAACACTTGTGAGGTTGGTTGGTGCATCAGGTGCAATTCCCGCAGTTGCATTACTTGATGATGATTGAGAACCCTCACCAACTGCACTTACCGCACTTGCTGTGTAAGAATATGAATTTCCTGAAACTGTCGTATTGTCGGCATAGGAATTTACAACACCAACGGTATCAATTAGAGTACCATCCCTGTAAATCTTGAAATTGGTTACGGTATCATCCGACAATGGTGTAACCCATGACATTGTAATTGGTGATCCCGTTACAGCTTGGAATCCAGTTGGTGCATCAGGAACATCCCATGATGCAATTATGCTGTTGTTACTTGTTGCGGAACCAGCGGAGTTGATAGCCTCGACCATGTAGGTCAGTGATGCACCAATTTCCGCACCTGTGATGTTATCGGTGTAAGTTGTCACGTTGCCTATGGTATCAATTAGAGAGCCGTTAAGATAAACCTCGTAAGATGCTGGTGCAGAGCCGCTACTTGGTGCCGTCCAGTTTAGGGTGATTTGGTTTGCAATCGTTTGTGTGGCAATTAGATTGGTTGGCGAAGATGGGGCAGTTACAAATTCGAATACTTGTATTCTGTGATTGTATCTGTCCGTTACATACAGCTTACCTGATGAATCAAATGCCGCACCATAAATGGTAGAAAACTGTCCGTTACCTGATCCCCCAATCCCAAAATATGTTCCTATGTAATTACCTGTTGCTGGATCATATTTTTGTAACCTATTATTTTGAGAATCAGAAACCAACATGTCACCGTTTGGATCAAATACTACATCCTGCGGATAATAGAACCAATAATTGCCTGAGCCGGATGATGGTGGAGAAGTAGGAACGCCTATTGATGATATGTAATTGCCTGTTGATGAATTAAACTCCTGAATTCTTTGATTTATCATATCGGCTACCCAGATATTGCCTGTTGCTGGATCAAAATCAAACCCCAATGCCCTATTAAATTGACCGTTAGCTGAACCTGCTGTACCTGACGTTCCAAGTGTAACCCCCAGATAAGCACCTGTTGACGGATTAAATTTTTGTACTCTACTTCCACTTTGTTCACCAACCCACAAATCACCTGATGAATCAAATCCGATTGAAAATGGTAGATTAAACTGTCCGTTACTGGATGATGAAGTACCACTACCTATGGTCAACACATAATTTCCTGACGAATCAAACTTTTGAACCCTGTGATTGGAATAATCAGTTACATACAAGTTATCTGATGAATCAACTGCTACACCATTGGGTCTAAAAAAGTCATAATTGCCATTTCCCGATACACCTTGAGTACCTATGTGAGAAAGATAGTTACCTGACGAATCAAACTTGACTACCGTATGATTATTGAAAGCTGCAACCCATACATTCCCTGATGAATCAAATGCCACTTTAGTGCTAGGATATGCAAGTTGACCGTTTCCTGCAACACCACTCCCCATTTGAAATGAGTAAGTCGGATCAAGCTCTACGGTTTCACCTATTCCAGTTAATCTCTCACCAACGTTAGCCCAATCAAGTGACACCTTGTTATCTGCACTAATGTTTACCTGCCATAAATAATCAAATCCCAAACCAGCATTAAAGTAAATTTCTTTGGCTTGTAGGATTAAATCCATGTTTCCCTCTAACACTTCACGAGGAAAAGATTGCCCTGCGTATAATGTTAAATCAATGTCTTGGGAATTTAGTTTTACCAAGTTATCAGGAAAATCCAAAGTTTCAGTAAATGCAAATTTGTAATTATTGTAAATGTAATTGGTAAACTTTGCGGTGGTCTTGGAATCTTCATTACCAATGATAGTCTCAACGTCAAACTTTCCCTCATTGTTTTCTCTAGTAAAAGTAATGGTTGCGGTATATTCAGATTCCTCAATGGTAAAAGTTACAGGCGAATCGTTGACCGATAAGTTACTCCAAACATCTGTATTAATTTCAGCACCCCTAACCACATAGCTGTCCGATTTAATCACGATTTCGTTCTCATCAAATACAGTTACCGCACCTGAATCTTTTTGGAATACAACTTTGCCTTTTTCTAATTGAACCTGAATGATTTCATCCGTTTGGGATAGTTGCCAAGTTTTTACAAATACAATTTCATCTCCGTTCTCATCTAGGACAGTTCCATCGGGAAGTATCTGCATTGTATTGAAG